>Ga0207421_10000121_pt1 | contig 87755 bp, 76 predicted proteins | sample SodLakKL_010_SED_4_FD_187542 | JGI IMG/M metagenome (GOLD analysis project Ga0207421, IMG submission 187542) | Alkaline sediment microbial communities from Lake Tanatar, Kulunda Steppe, Russia - 8KL_010_SED (SPAdes) (version 2) | ecosystem: Environmental > Aquatic > Non-marine Saline and... | reverse complement strand
GAGTCGAGCTGCCATGGCATTCGAATCTCGTGAAGAAGGGGTTCCATCCGCTTCTAGACCTTGCCATAAAGCTTCGCCATAGGCGACGGCCGGATCCTCGCATTGTCAACGCAGCGCAATTTGCCGACTTCCCCTACACCCCAATGGCGGCGATCTCCTACAGGAGAAGTGGCCATGGGCGACTGCCGCTGCTTCGCTGCCAGGCAAGAGACACGATTAACACGACGTTGCGTTCCTGCTGCTCGACTCAGGGTGCTCGACGTAACGCCCCCTCGCCGGCGGGCCGATTTCGGCTGTTTGCGACTTGACTATTATTCCGGTCGGCCTATTATTCCATCCATATGGATGGTATATGGATTCCATTGGGATGTTAAATGAGTCCCGGGAGGGGTGTTTCCGCTCCTGGGCCAACGAGGGATCACACATGAGCGTGCATGAGCTGCGCCGCAAGACCGGCGACTCCAGCGAGAAGATCACCATCAACCTCGGGGTGGTCGACCTGGGGCAGATCGATCTGCTGGTCCAGGAGGGGTTCTACTCCAACCGTACCGACCTGATTCGCACCGCGATTCGCAATCAGTTGGCCACCCATGCCGAAGTCGTCAAGGAAACCGTGGCGCGCAAGGCCTTCGTGCTGGGCCTGCAGGACTTCAGTCGCAGCGATCTCGAGGCCCTGCAGGTCGCCGGCGAGGTACTGCAGATCCAGGTGCTGGGGCTGGCTCGCATCGCCGAGGACGTATCACCAGAGCTTGCCCGCGCCACCATCGAGTCGGTGGTCGTGCTGGGCGCCCTGCATGCCAGCGCAGCCGTCAAGGCGGCCCTGGCGGACCGGATCCACTGAACACTGAACAGGGACATTGACGATGATCGACGCGCGACGAATGGAAGAAGCGACGCGGCTTACCCGCGCCGGGAAGCTGCACGAGGCCATGGCCATCCTCCAGGGCGCTCTGCCCGAGGAGAGGAGCCAGGAGAGAGGCCAGAAGAGGAGCGAGGAAGCGGCGGATAACGCCTATTGCGGGGGGACTACCTTCGAGGGAACCTGCCGGGTCATCGACGAAGAGATGCCTGCGTCTAAGCCGGGATCTCATCAATCGAGTCCGCACCGGAATGGTCAACCATCTGCGGGAGCGTCGCCATCCTCGGCGTTCGACGAGGTCCGGAAGACGACTGCCGGAACCACCCCGGGCGGTGATATCGGGCTGCCTTCTGCCTGGCGTGAGAAGTGGCGCCAGCTGCGTGACGCCATGGCGCAGCCCGAGCAGGCGCAAGGCACCTATGAGGCAGCACGGCCAGGTGCGTTCACCGCCGGTCACTTTACCCATCATGCTGGGGCGCGCGAGTACAAGCTGTATCTGCCCAGCGGCTATCACGGCCAGGCATTGCCGCTGGTGGTCATGCTCCATGGCTGCACCCAGAACCCCGATGACTTCGCTGCCGGTACCGACATGAACCGGCTGGCCGAAGAGCAGCAGTTCTGCGTGCTCTATCCGGCCCAGCCGATGACCGCCAACCGTTCGAAGTGCTGGAACTGGTTCAAGGCAGAAGACCAGCAGCGCGAGGGGGGTGAACCGGCGATTCTTGCCGGTATGACCCGTCAGATCATCGACACCTACGAACTTGATTCGAGCCGGGTCTACGTTGCAGGGCTATCGGCCGGTGGCGCCATGGCGACGACCCTGGCGATGACCTACCCGGACCTCTATGCGGCGGTGGGGGTGCACTCCGGGCTGCCACACGGCGTGGCCCAGAGTCTCCCCGATGCGCTGGGGGCGATGCAGGGAGGTACGGGACCCCTTGGCGGCGGCGGCATGTCGCGGGCGTCCGAGTGGTCGTCCGAGGTGCCTGCCATCATCTTTCATGGCGACCACGACACGACCGTACACCCCAGCAATGCGGATCGCGTGGCCGCCCAGTACGCCGCCTCGCGCCGAGCGGGCGAAACGCCAGGGCCGGGCAGTGCCAGAGTCACGGTGGAGCAGGGGAAGGTAGCCAGTGGCCATGGCTATACTCGCACCACGCATCACGATGCCAAGGGCGAGCCGTGCCTGGAACAGTGGCGGGTAACGGGTGCAGGCCACGCCTGGGCGGGAGGTAGTGCGAAAGGAAGCTATACCGACCCGAGAGGCCCGGATGCCAGCGGGGAAATGCTGCGCTTCTTCCATCAACATCGGCAGGGCAAGGGCCGCGTGAGCTGAGGCGTCAGCCGGCGGGCGTTAGGGCCCCTCGGACGCAATCCGCTAGCATGTCGGTTATCGCTCGATCAACCAGGGAGACAGGACAATGGCAAAGGTGCCCGCCGCCTATCGCGCCACGCAAGGTTCCATTCTCGACGTTGACCGCGACTTCTATGCCCGGATGACGGCGCCGGAGGCGAGAGTGCGTGTCGATCAGCTTGTCGTGCCGATCCGCGAAGGGCTGGCCTGGGAGGTGCCGGCCGGCCATGTGCTGCGACTCTCGACCCTGGATGGGCCGCAGGTGGGAGATCTCAACCTCTGGCATCGCCATAACCCTCGGGAGCGCTTCTGGGCCTCACGGACTCGCCAACTGCAGCGGGCTCATGTATCGACGTTCGATCGCCTGTGGTCGACGCTGCCCTATCTGCGGCCCATGGCGACCATCATCGACGATACCCTGGCGAGCTACGGCACGGACGCCGACGGTGGTCGAGTACATGACCTGCTGGGGACGCGCTGCGACCCCTACGTCAACAAGCTGCTGACCGGCGAAGACTTCGATCATCACTGCCATTCCAACCTGGTGCGGGCGGTGGCCCCCTTCGGGCTCACCGAGTTCGACGTGCACGACGTGCTCAATGTCTTCCAGTGCACCGGACTCAATGACGATGACCAGTACTTCATGAAGGCCTGTCCGGCCCGCGAGGGCGATCATCTCGAGCTGTTCGCCGAGATCGACCTGCTGTGCGCGCTATCGTGCTGTCCGGGCGGTGATCTGTCGGTCGACCTCTGGGGCCCCGACGCGCGCGATCCTCTGGATACCTGCCATCCCATCGGCGTCGAGGTCTTTCGCCTGGAGCCCCCATGGCTGAAGGGCTGGAGGCAGCCGGGATACGCGCCTTACCGGGGCGGGCACGGCATGTCGGCCCCGTCCGTCGACTGGACGGCGGAGAAACGGCGTCGCTTCACCTCCTGAGAAGGCACCGACGTTCGCTCGGTCGCTCTCGTCGCATCCGCCGACAGATCGACAGCCACCATGCAGGAAGGCGACCCGAGGGTCGCCTTCATGTTCCGCCTGTATTGCCTAAGGGTCAGTATTGCCGAAGGGTCAGTCGGCGGGGCGTCCCACCAGCGAGCGTGTCTCCTCGCGGGCCTCGGTCAGCGCCACGCGGAGGTGGTCGCCGAGCTTGAAGCGCTCCTCGCCCTCGATCTGGATGCGACCCTCCTTGTCGTCGATCGCCACCTTGGTGCGGTCGCTGTGCATCATCGGGGCCGGGATGAAGGCGGTGGCGCCGTTGATGGTCAGGCGCACGCGCATGCCGCCGCGGTTGATGGCGATGATCTCGGCGTCGAAGGCCTCCTGGGCCTCGGCGGCTGGACTGAGGTAGCGCACGTAGAGCCAGTCCTTCACGTCGCGCTCGGCCATGCGGTTGAGCCGGCGGCGCTCGGTGAGCTGCTCGGTGAGCTCCAGGGTGGCCTCGGCCGGTGCCTGCTCGCCCTTGAGTACGCGCTTGATCAGGCGGTGGTTGACCATGTCGCCATACTTGCGGATCGGTGAGGTCCAGGTGGCGTAGGCGGAGAGCCCCAGGCCGAAGTGCGGGCCGGGTTTCGCCGACATGCTCGTGAAGCCCTGGAAGCGGCGCAGGCGAACGTCGAGCCAGGCGTCGTCGCGCCCCTCGAGCTCACGCTTCAGCTCGGTATAGCGGGACAGCTCGGTGAGCTGCTCGCGTTCCACCTGTATGTCCTGGCTGGCCAGGAACTCCTGGGCGGCTTCGGCCTTCTCGGGTTCGAAGGCGCGGTGGACGTTGAAGATGCCGTGTCCCACGTGCTCGGCGAGGAGGTGGGCGCAGCAGGCGTTGGCCGCGATCATCGACTCCTCGATCATGCGGTTGGCGATGCGCCGATGCTCGGTGCGGATATCGAGCACGTTGCCGGCCTCGTCCAGATCGAAGACAAAGTCGGGACTATCCTTGAACACCAGGGCATGCTCGGCGCGCCAGGCACTGCGCGCTTCGGTCATGTCCCTAAGCGCCTTGAGCTGGTCGGCGATCTCGTCCGCCGGGGCCCAGTCTCCCTGCCCCTCCAGCCAGTCGGAGATGCGGTCGTAGGCCAGCTTGGCATGGGAGGTCGCGGTGGCGGCAAAGAAACGATAGTCGCCCAGGCTGCCGTCGGCGTGCACGGTGAGGGTGCAGGCCAGCACCGGGCGCTCCTTGCCCTCCCACAGGGAGCAGAGGTCATCGGCCAGCTGCTCGGGGAGCATGGTGACGTTCTGGCCCGGCAGGTAGACGGTGAAGGCGCGGATGCGCGCTTCGAGATCGGCCGCGTGACCCTCCTCCACATAGGCGGTGGGGTCGGCGATGGCCACGCTCAGATCCCAGCCGCCGTCCTCTCGGGACAGGATGCGCAGGGCGTCGTCCATGTCGCGGGTCTTCTCACCGTCGATGGTGAAGAAGGGCTCGGCGTTGAGGTCCTCGCGGGCGAGGCCCTCGTCGAGCAGCGGCCAGTCGTCACCGGCGTCCGGGCACTCCTGTTCCAGGGCGTGGCGAGCGAGGGTGACGCGCCACGGCACGGCGGGGTCGTCGGCCTTGGCCACCAGTTCGTCGATCTGGGCGAGGAAGCCGCGATCGTCGGTCTTGAGGGGGTGACGGACCAGGCGTGCAACGATCCAGTCGGCGTCGCCGATGGTGGCTTCATCCAGGCTGCGCTTGATGCGTGCCTTGATCGCATTCTTGATCAGGGGGTGGTCGGGCACCACGGCCAGTCTGCCCTCGCGCATCTGCACGCGGGCAACGAAGCGGTCGAGTCCCTGCTCGACCAGGGTATCCGGTTCGACGCGCTTCTTGTCACCCTCCTCATGGAGGACCGCTCCGACGCGATCGCCGTGCAGTACCTGCTTCATGGCGGGAGGCGGCACGAAGTAAGACTCACCATCGTCGGTCTCGAGGAAGCCGAAGCCCTTCTGGGTGGCCTTGATCACTCCCTCGACACGGGGGGTGCTGGAGCGAATCTGTTGCTTGAGTTGGGCAAGCAGGGTGTTGTTCTGCAGCATGGTCACAAACGTGTGGCGGGGGTAGGGGAGCCACTATACGGACTCCCGCGGCGCGCGCCAAACACGGCGGCCGCTGTCCGAGGGGAATCAGTGACTTGAGAGTTGCAAGCGCCCCTGGCCTGGCATGAACGTCGACGGCGCCCGCGGGCGCCGTCGAGATGAATCGAACAGACTAGAGTTAGCGCACGGTGATCACGGTGCACTCGGCCGCATGGGACACCTTGTGGGAGACGCTGCCGACCACGAAGCCCTGAAGGTCGCTGAGGCCGCGGCTGCCCATGACGATGGCTTCGATGCCGCGCTTGCGAGCCTCGCTTAGGATGGTGCGGGCCGGGTCGCCCTGGCCGACAACGGTCTCGATGTTGGTGGCTCCCTGCTCGCGGGCGGCCTCGGCGGCACGGTTGATCACCTGCTTGCCGGCCTCCTCGCGCTCCTCACGGCTGGCCTCGATGGCGATGGCGCCGATGCCCCACACCAGGGTGGTCTCGTGGGCAAGCTCTTCCGGGATATGCACCAGATGGAGGGTGCAAGACTCTTCCTGACGGGCAAGCTGGCAGGCCACAGAGAGCGCCTTCTGGGCGTGCTTGGAACCATCGACGGGAACCAGGATGGAGGTGAACATGAGCGGACTCCTTGTATGAGATGGGGTTGATTCGAGCCTAGCGGGTTTCGACGCCGAGGTCATGCATCGTGAGCCCGGACGTTGCGAATGTTGATCTCACTCAAGCGGTGCGGTCGAGGTCGGCCTCCAGCCGACGCAGCTGCTGCCAGAGCTCGCGACGCAGATCGCCCAGCCGAGGAAGGCTCTCTTCCGGGAAGGGCATTGGGCGAGTGAGCCGCTGGGTGCGCAGCCCCAGCCGGGCGCTGAGCAGACCGACCCCCATGCCCTGGGCGGCGCGGGTCGAGAGCCGTCCGGCCAGGTTCATGGAAAGCATCTGCATGCCGGCATCGCCGGCCATCTCGGTGGCACCGGCAAAGGCCATCTGGTAGAGCACGCTGCGCAGCAGACGGACCCTCCCCGGGTAGCCCAGTTCCAGGCCGTAGAGGCGGCACAGACGGTCGATCATCGCCAGGCTGCGCCACGCCACCAGCGCCATGTCGACCAGGGTGAGCGGGCTGACCGCCACCATGATCGCCGTCTCGCCGGACATCCGTGAAATGAGCCGACTCGCCTCGCGGTCACGGGGAGCCAGCAGGTGGTGGTCGAGCAGCAGTTGGGTGTCACGGCCGTCGTGATGGGCCTGGCGAGCGGCCAGGAAACCCTGCCAGTGGGGGTGGTCGTCATCCAGGTCCAGGCAGCGTCGCAGCGATTCGGCGGTGGCGTGGGCCTCCTTGGGGGCTGCCTCGGGCAGCGCCTCGAGGCGTTCGCGAAGCCGGTCGTGGCGGCGCAGCCGCCTCAGCCGCCACAGCTCTCGGGCCAGCGCCGAGCCGCCCAGCGCCAGGGCCAGCAGCAGCAGCAGGCTCCAGGCGCCGGCCAGCCAGTTGCCGCCCAGGCTGGCGGCATAGAGGGTGCTGGCGGCCTCCACGGCGCCCAGGCCCAGGGTGCCACTCAAGAGGGTGAGGAGCCCCCAGCGGCGCCGACGTGGCCGGGCCAGGCTCGCCTCCAGGGCCTGCTCGCCGACTCCCGGCGGTTCGTCGGCCAGGGGGCGGCTGGTCAGCTCGGCGTCGAAGGTCTCGGTGGGTCGCGGGTCAGGGGAGGAGGCAGAGGCCTCGGCCTCGCCGGGCTCCCCGGCCTCGGCCGAGAAACGTTGACTCGGTCGCGGGTCGCGGGACTGGTTCATTGCAGCTTGTCTCCGATCAGCCAGTCCAGGGCCGTATCCATGCGGATATGGGGCAGGGCCCCGCCCTCCAGGGGCAGTGGCCGAAAGCTCGGATAGGAGAAGCCCTGGCGGGTCCAGAAGGCCGCGTCGGGCAGGCGCTCCGGCACCTCGCCGGGAAACAGCAGCAGCGGTTCACCATCGAGCCCGACGGCGCGCAGGGCCGGAGTTCGCTGACCGCGATGCTCCACTTCGCGGGCTTCGCTGGCGCGGATCGCTGCCAGGGACAGGGCGCGCACCGGCACGCTGGCAAAGCGCAGGTCCTTCAAGGGCTCGGCCAGCAGCGCTTCGAGCAGAGCCACCAGCCGCGGATGCTGTTCGGGAGTGACATGGTCGGCCTTGGTGGCGGCGATGGCCAGGCGGTCGATACGCGGCGCGAAGAGCCGCGACAGCAGGCTACGTCTGCCGTAGTCGAAGCTCTGCATCAGGTTGGCCAGCGCCCGTGAAAGGTCCTCGAAGCGTTCCGGGCCGGCATTCAGCGCGCCGAGCAGGTCCACGAGCACGATCTGGCGGTCGAAACGGCGGAAGTGGTCGCGGTAGAAGGGCTTCACGATGTGCTGCTGGTAGTGGTGGAAGCGCCGAGCCAGGGTGGCGAAGTTGCTCCCGGGCGGCAGTGCCGCCAGCCCGGCCGGGTCGGCCGCGGACAAGCCGGGCAGCGGGAAGAACTGCAGCACCGGGGCGCCGGCGAGATCGCCCGGTAGCAGGAAGCGTCCCGGCTGCAGGTCGGCGAAGCCCGCCTCCCGGGCTGAGAGCAGGCCCTCGGCATAGCGCTCGGCGATCCTTGCCAGCTGGGCCTCGTCGGCTTCGCCGGCGGGGTCCAGATCGTCAACGGCCGAGTGCCAGGCGGCAAAGTGGGCGCGTCGCTGCTCCCCCGCCAGGGCCTGCTGGCTGTGGCACCAGCTGGAAAAGTCGTGGGCCAGCAGGGGCAGGTCGAGAAGCCACTCTCCCGGATAGTCGAAGAGGTCGAGGGTCAACTGGCGGGTCTCGCCGGCAAGCCAGCCACGCTTCGCGGGCCGGTAACGCAGCATCAGGCGTAGCTCGCTGATGCCACGGGTGGGTTCCGGCCAGCGTGGCGGCGTCTCGGCGAGAGCCGCCATGGCCTGGTCGTAGGGGAAGCGTGGCACGCTCAGGTCCTGCTGACTGACCCGCCTGGCCCCCAGCAGGCGTCCCTGCCGTGCCGCGGGCAGCAGGTCGAGTCTTGCCTCCAGGCCGGCATGGCGCAGCTGGTTGACCAGCGAGGTAAGAAAGGCCGTCTTGCCGGAACGCGAAAGACCGGTTACCGCCAGGCGCAGCTGGCGATCGCGGCCGCGCTCGAGAAGATCCTGGAGTTCGCGAGCCAGCGGCTGGCGCATGGGCAGAGTCTCCTCGGCGCTCAGCGGGGGCCGGCGAACATGGCGTAGAGCAACGGCGTCGCGGCGATCAGGAACCCGGCCCCGGCCATCAGATAGCCGGGCAGTCGATGCCGGGTGCGGTGGGCCAGAGTCAGGCCGCCGATACAGACCACCATTCCCACCAGATTGAAGGTAAAGGAGGCCATTTCCATGAAGTGCTGGGGCGACATGCGCGCTCCTCAGGTTGCCGTGTGCTGAAGGGAATGGTATCAGGTGTCGGTGTCTCTCCGCAGGGCCGATAGGGAGTAAACGTATGGCCAGGTTGCCTGATGCCGAGGCGGTGATCCGCTTCTGGTTTGATGAACTGGAGCCGGCCCAGTGGTTTCGCAAGGACCCCGAGCTGGATGCCGATGTCTCGGCGCGCTTTGGCGAACTGCTCGAGGCCGCCGGGCGCGGTGAACTCTGGTCGTGGCGTCTCTCGGCGAGGGGACGCCTTGCGGAGGTCATCGTGCTCGACCAGTTTTCGCGAAATATCCACCGGGAGACGCCGATGGCCTTCGCCCGAGACCCGGTGGCGCTGGTGCTGGCTCAGGAAGCCGTGGCCAGCCGCATCGACCGTCACCTGGACGTGCCGTGGCGCGCCTTCCTCTACATGCCCTGGATGCACAGCGAGTCCCTGGCGATTCACGACGAGGCGCTGGGGCTCTTCGACCAGCCCGGGCTCGAGGAGCAGCTGCGCCATGAGCACCGCCACCGCGATGTCATCGCCCGCTTCGGGCGCTACCCGCATCGCAATGCCATACTGGGCCGGACCTCTACGCCGGAGGAGCTGGCCTTTCTCGAACAGCCGGGCTCATCGTTCTGAGGCGATTTGCGCCCGCTGTCAAACCCTTCGTCGTCGAGCGGTTCGACGTCGATCCATTATTGCCAAGGAGAGCTTCATGGGACTGATTGCCTGGTTGATCATCGGCGGGCTGGCAGGCTGGATCGCCGGCCATATCATGCGCGGGGGCGGTTTCGGTATCCTCGGCAACATCGGCGTCGGCGTGGTAGGCGCGGTGATCGGCGGTTTCCTGTTCAGCCTGCTGGGGCTGCAGGCCGGCGGCTTCGTCGGTTCGCTGGTGACCGCCATCGTCGGCGCCGTGGTGCTGCTCTGGGTCATCGCCAAGGTGCGCAAGGCCTGATTGCGGCTCGGCATCACGCGGTCACGGCGCCCGGCTTTTGCCGGGCGCCGTCGTTTCCGGCAGGACTCAGTGGCCAGGCGTCCGTGGCAGGATGCGTCGGTAGCGATCCAGCGTGCGGTCTAGCCAGGCGCCGCTGAGCTGCACCTCTTCGCGCCGGGCGGGTACCTTCAGCGACAGCAGGAAAGCGCCAGGGGCCTCGGCATTTCCGGCCGTCAGTCGCCGGGTCAGGGCATCGGGCAGGTGCTGTGGTTGGCGCCAGGTGAGGCGCAGGGCGCGCTGGTCGATCAGGTACTGCAGGCGAGCGGCATCCTTGAGCACCGATGCGGCACCCACGGCGAGCCCCCGAGAGAGGCTTTCCAGGGTGCGGTAGGCGGGAGCGCCGGCGGCCCGGCAGGCGTGGGCACCCTCCACGAAGCAGCTTTCGCGCTCCTCCATGCTGTCGGGCCAGCGGCCGCCGGCGAGGCGCGCTCGGGTCGCGGGGTAGGCCAGGGTGATCGTCACGGCGGGGGTGCCGTCGGTCAGGGCGGTGGCCGGTTCGGTGACGGCGCCGTGATGAAGTTCACCGCGCAGCCAGCGGTAGTCGCAGGCCTGCTGAACGGTGGCCTGGGCATCCTTGGCGGTATGGCTGGCGCCCTGCAGGGAGCGCAGCAGGGAAAGCGTTCGCAGAATCACGCTGTTGCCTCTCGTTTGACGCTGCCATCTTCTCGGCTTGGCGGCGCTCTGGCAAGAGGCCCCAACGAGCACCGCCCGGCACATGGCCGGGCGGTGGGGTCACGCGAGCGGGTCGCCGATCAGGCGGTGGCGGGCTGGCCCACCAGCTCCTTGAGAGACTCCTCGACGATGGCCAGACCCTCTTCGAGGATTTCGTCCTCGATGGTGACGGGCATCAGGAAGCGAATGGTGTTGCCGTAGAGGCCACAGGAGAGGAGTACGAGGCCCTTCTCGCGAGCGCGCTTGCACAGCGCCGCGGCCAGGTCGGCATTCGGCGTGTGGTTGGCCTTGTCCGAGACGAGATCCAGCGCAGCCATGGAGCCCATGTGGCGGCCGTTGTCCACGCAGTCGAAGTCCTTCTGCCACTGGGCGAAGCGCTTGCCCAGTTTCTCGCCCAGCGCCATGCTCTTCTCGAGGATGTTCTCCTCCTCGAACACCTCGAGCACCGCCAGGGTGGCGGCGCAGGAGACCGGGCTGCCGGTGTAGGTGCCGCCCAGGGAGTTGGGGCCGGAGGCGTCCATGTGCACGTCAGTGCCCACGATCGCGGAGATCGGCATGCCGTCGGCCATGCTCTTGGCCATGGTGATGATGTCAGGCTCGACGCCGCTGTGCTCGATGGCGAACATCTTGCCGGTGCGGCCGAAGCCTGACTGCACCTCGTCGGCGATCATCAGCATGCCGTGCTCGTCGCAGATCTCGCGGATGGCCTTGAGAAAGCTGGCCGAAGCGGGATAGAAGCCGCCTTCGCCGAGCACCGGCTCGATCACGATGGCGGCGGTGTCGCGGGGATTGGCGTCGGTCTTGAGCGTCATCTTCAGACCGCGCAGGGCCTCGTCTTCGCTGACGCCGTGGTAGGGCACCGGGTAGGGCGCGCGGAAGACGTTGCCCGGCATGCTGCCGAAGTCACCGGCGTAGGGGGCGACCTTGCCGTTCATGGCCATGGTCATGAAGGTACGGCCGTGATAGCCGCCGTCGAAGCAGATCACGTTGTTCTTGCCGGTGGCGGCACGAGCGATCTTGACGGCGTTCTCCAGCGCTTCTGCACCGGAGTTGGCCAGCATCACCTTGGCATGGCCGCGCACCGGGGTGACCTGGCTTAGCTTCTCGGCCACCTTCACGTAGCCCTCGTAGGGCATCACGGTCTGGCAGGTATGCATCACCTTGTCCAGCTGTGCCTTGACGGCCTCTACCACCTTGGGGTGGCGATGACCGATGTTGAGCACGCCGATACCGCCGGCGAAGTCGATGATGCGATTGCCGTCGGCATCCCAGATCACGGCATTCTCGGCGCGATCGGCGAACTGGGTGGCGGGGCTGGCTGCGCCGTTGGCGACGTAGCGTTTCTTGAGTTCGTTGAGTTCAGCGTTGGTCATGATGCCTCCTGTTGGATGGTCGGCGACGCTCAGAGGCCGCCGATACACACATATTTTAGCTCAGTGAATTCGTCCAGGCCGTGGTGGGATCCTTCGCGCCCCAGGCCGGACTCCTTGACGCCGCCGAAAGGAGCCAGCTCGGTAGAGAGGATCCCTTCATTTATCGCCACCATGCCATATTCCAGGCCTTCCATCACGTTCCAGACACGACGATAGTCGCGGGCATAGAAGTAGGCTGCCAGTCCAAACTCCGTGGCATTGGCCATGGCGATGGCTTGTTCATCCGTCTCGAAGCGGAATATCGGCGCCAGGGGCCCGAAGGTTTCCTCCCTGGCAACCCGCATCTCTGCGGTGACATCGGCAATCACGGTGGGTTCGAAGAAGGTCCCGCCCAGGGCATGCGGTTTTCCGCCGCACACCAGGCGTCCACCCTTTTCCAGTGCATCGGCAATGTGTGACTCGATCTTCGCCACTGCGGCGGCGTTGATTAAGGGGCCCTGCATGACACCCTCCTCGAGACCGCTGCCAACCTTCAGCTCGGCGACCCTGGCGGCCAGTTTCTCGATGAAGGCATCGTAGACCCCGGCCTGGACAAGCAGGCGGTTGGTGCAGACGCAGGTCTGGCCTGAGTTCCGGTACTTGGAGGCCACGGCGCCCTCGACGGCGGCGTCCAGGTCGGCGTCATCGAAGACGATGAAGGGGGCGTTGCCGCCCAGCTCCATGGAGGCCTTCTTGACGGTGCCTGCACACTGGGCCAGCAGCATCTTGCCCACCGGAGTGGAGCCGGTGAAGGAAACCTTGCGCACCCGCGGGTCGGTGGTCAGCACCTCTCCGATGGCGGCCGGACGGCTGGCGGTGACCACGTTGATCACCCCGGCAGGGAAGCCGACCAGTTCCGCCAGTCGTGCCACGGCCAGGGCGGTGAGTGGGGTAGCCTCGGCGGGCTTGATCACCACCGGGCAGCCGGCGGCCAGGGCCGGGGCGCACTTGCGGGTGATCATTGCCAGCGGGAAGTTCCAGGGCGTGATGGCGGCCACCACGCCAATGGGCTCGCGAAACACCATAATGCGCTTGTCGACGCCGTGGCTCGGCAGGGTTTCGCCGGCCACGCGCTTGGCCTCTTCGGCATAGAACTCCACGAAGGAGGCACCATAGGCCACCTCGCCGCGGGACTCTGCCAGCGGCTTGCCCTGCTCGAGGGTCATCAGCCGGGCAAGCTCTTCCTGGTGTGCCATGATGGCGTCGTACCAGGCCCGAAGCAGGCCGGCCCGATCCTTGGCGGTGCGCTTCCTCCAGGCGGGCCAGGCGGCCTCGGCGGCAGCCACGGCGTCGCGGGCGTCTTCGGCACCGAGGTCGGGGACCTCGGCCAGTGTCTCGCCGCTGGCAGGGTCGGTCACGGCGAACCGCACCTCGGCATCACGCCATTCGCCGGCGATGAAGGCCTTGGGGATCAGGATGTCGGGCAGGAGTGACATGGTGTCTCCGTGGTGATTATCATCATATTTTACGCAGTGTGCATTATTTGAAACGTCTCGCCAAGCTTGGACGTCGACCCGCAAGCATGCATATGGAGCCAAAAGGAGAGGCTCGACCCATCGGCGGCGGCTTTGCTTTCCGCTACACTGTGGCGCCTGAAAACACGATGCCGAATCGCCGGTGCTGGCTGCCGTACTTCCTGACTGATGCCGAGGTGAGCCTTGATCGATCCGCTGACTGCCTGGTGGGCCCAGCAACTGGTGCTGTGTGACTGGGCCTTCGACCCCGACCCGCTGAGCGTGGAACCGCAGGCTGCCCTGATGCGCCTGCAGTGGCTGGGCGTCGCGGACCGCGGTGAACTGGGCTGGCGTCTTGTGGAGTCCTTTGGCGTGGGCGGCAGCATGGCAGACCCAGCTCGCCTGCTGGCGGCCCTGGAGCTGGTCGCCCTGGCCGGCGCCGCAGGCTGGCTCGACGAGACGACGGGTCGCGCCTGGGCCCATCACCTGGCCGGCGAGATCAGCGCCCATCACCGCGATCTGGATGCCTGGCTGGTGGCACTGAGACGAGCGCGAAGCGCCGAGGGCTGGGTGCACGGCGATGACGGCTTTGCCGAGGCCTGCGAGGCTCTCTCGGTTCTCGAGCATGAGGGTGACGGCATCACCTGGGAGCGTCTCGGTGAATGGCTGGCGATTCATGACGTCCTGCCGCCGCTGTGGCCCGTCGAGAAAGAGGCCCAGGTGTGGCGCCTGCGCGCCGGCTTCGCGCCGGTGATGGTGCTGCCCGCCGGTGAGGAGGACTGGTCCGGACTGGCGGAGTGGCTGGTCGACGCCTGGCAGATCCATGGCCGCGACGATCTGCTGCGTGCCCTGCTGTGGCTGGGGGCTCAGGGGGATCGCCAGGGGTGGGACCTGGATGCCACGCGGCTACTGGAGAGCGACCCGGCGAGTCGCTACGCCTGGCTGAACAAGCTTGACGAGGACGAGCAGCGCTATGGTCGGGTGCTGCTCGAGTTTGTCGAACACGGAGAGCCGCTGGAGTGGGCCGCCTGGGACTGGCTGCGATTGGTGGACCTGGCCTGGGCGGGGGCCTGTCTGGGCTGGCTCAGCGGCCGCGAGGCCACCGATTTTGCCCTCCACGGTGCCGATCTGGTGCTTCATCGCTACAGCGACTGGTCGGCCCTGGCGCGGGCCTATCAGCGCGGCAGGAGTCTCTTCGAGGGTCGCAATCTGCTGCCCGCCTTCGAGGCCGACTGGCGACTGCTGCGACAGTCGCCGGTGAGCCCCTGGCGGCCGGCGCTGCAGGGGCTGGTGGGACACGATCTGCTGGAACGCTCGCAGCGGGCCGTGCGGGCCTGGCGGTCCGACCCCCGGCACTGGGTGCTGGCGCTGGCCGCGGTCCGTGAGCCCGAGCTGGCGGCGCGACAGGGGCCCGCTGGCCCGGTATCGGCGGCGCGGCGCGACGATGCCCGCCAGTACCTGGCCGAGACCCTCGACCTGCACCCCGACGAGGGGATCGAGGCGCTCACTCGCTACTGGCTGCCGGCCCAGGCACACCATCTCAACCAGCTGGCCGCCGATGCCGCCCATGGCGCCCTGCCGCCGGTGGAGACCTGCTTTGGACACGCGGATTCGTCGGGATTGGCCCAGCGCGACGGCCTGCGTCGCGGCAGCCGTCATGCGGCCACCATTCATATGGCCGAGAAGTACGCCTTCTACCTGCAGATGGCCATGGACAGCGAGGGTTTCGATGCCGAGGGGCTGGCATCGCTGGCCGATGCCCTGCGCGCCTCCCTTTGCCGTTTCTATCCGGACGCCCGCCGCATGGTGGAGGCCTGGGCAAGCTGGGAGGGACTGCTGCCGGAGGAGGAACAGCCCTCCATGGCCCTGGAGATTCGCTGGCACCAGGAGGATCCCGGCAGCCTGCTGCACTGGCTCGACTGGCGCGCCGGCGAATGGCAGGAGCCTGGCCCCCGTCCCAGCCTGAGCGTGTTCACGTCCATGGCGCTGGTGGGGCCGCTCAACAGCCCGGCCTGGAGCCTGCCCCATCCGGAGAGCGAACGCGAGCGCGTGTCGATTCGCGAATGGGTCGACGGCCACTATGGACTCCAGGGGGCCGAGGAGTTGGGTGAGTTCCTGGAATTCCTCCTGGAGTCCGGCGACCGTCAGGAATATCTGATCAACTATGCGCCTTACACCCTCAATGCGGCCCGACTAGGCTCCGAGATCGCCACCCTCGAGTCCGGCGAGTGCAGCGATGAGGAGCGCACCCACCTGTTGCGCCTGCAGCGGGTGCGGGACAACGAGGATGGCTGTAACGACACCGACCTGGCCGCCTGGGACGTGGCCCAGGTGGTGGACCTGGCCATCGCCGCCCGCCAGCTTGGCTGGCTGGAGGAGGGCGCGTTCCTGTCGGTGCTTGAGCGCGCCCATGCCCTGGCGGGGGCCCACTACTCGGGATGGGAGGCCTACGCCAGAGGGCTCTATGCCGGCTTCTCCTTCTTCATGGGCGAGACCCCGGAGCGGGAGAGTTTTCTTGCCGGCTTTCGCCACTCCCTGATCGCCTGGTTGACCGCCGCTCCTCCCCTGGTGGGCCCCTGGGCCAGCCTGGAGTTTCCCGGGGCGCGTCCTCGCCACTGGGCACCAATGCATGTCGATACCCTGCCGGGGGATTCACGCACCCTGCACTGAGGTTCGCGGGAGTGCTCGCCACCCGCCCGAGGGTGGTTTATAGTCGATATGTCTACATGAGGCTCCACTTGTCGGGAGCCATGTTCTACAGCGAGCCGCCGACAGGCCGCTCTGGCAGTGATACCGGTTGCCGGCACCACTCCCACAGCGATGATCTCCCCGATGCCAGGCGCCTGCGCGCAGGGCAGGAGTGCGGCTCCGGATTGAGGTCACCGCTGGAATGGACATCACGTCGTCGTGCCGTGCTCTGGGTGTTGTTCTGTCACTGGCCTTGGTGACCGGCTGCGTATCCGCGCCTCGCGATAGCGCTTCCCGCGACGCAGACGAGGCCTATTTTGCCCGCCAGATGCCCGGGTTATCCGGCGACTGGGGAGCGGCAATGTCCCCGGTAGACAACCCTATTCTCCAGGCGCGCAGTCTGGGCAACCCTCCTCCCGCCCTGATCCAGCAGGCGCTGCTGGCCCAGCATGAGCGCTGGGTGGGCACCCCCTACCGAATCGGCGGCACCTCCTTCCAGGGGGTCGACTGTTCGGCGCTGGTACAGAATGTGTTCGAGGAGACCTTCCGTGTCTCGCTGCCCCGCACCACCGGCGAACAGGCCCATCAGGGTGAGCCGGTGTCCCGGGGCGAGCTAGTGCCCGGTGATCTGGTCTTCTTCCGTCCGCCCGGTCAGTACGACCATGTGGGTATCTATCTGGGCGGGGGCCGCTTCATGCACGCCTCCAGCTCTCGAGGGGTGATGATCTCGCGCCTCGAAAATCGTTACTGGCAGCGCCACTACTGGCAGGCGCGTCGCACCCTGGAGCCTACCAACCTGGCCCAGCGCGCGCTGGGCGGCGGTCAGGGCTGATTCGCACCGTTCATTCGACCGCGGGCACCGTCACCATGATCCAGGCTCGGACTCGCGCCTGGTGGCGCGCCACTTTTGCGCTGAGTCTGGGATCCTTTCTGGTCTTCATCAATCTCTACGCGCCTCAGCCGCTGCTGCCCGAGCTGCGTGAGGTCTATGGCGTCTCCACCCTGGCTGCGGGGCTGGTGATGTCGGTCGCGACCCTTGCCCTGGCCGTTTCCCTGCTGGTCTTCGGGCCGCTGTCGGATGCGATCGGTCGTGCCGCCATCATGCGCCTGACCCTGCTGGCGGCCGGTGCGCTGTCGCTGGGCCTGGCGCTGGCGCCCAGCTTCGAGGCCTTGTTGGTGCTGCGTGGGGTGCAGGGCTTCGTGCTGGGGGGGCTGCCTGCGGTGGCCATCGCCTGGATGGGGGATGAATTCGAGCCCTCGGCGATGCTCCCGGCAATCGGGCTCTACATCGGCGCCAACACCCTGGGGGGCATCAGCGGTCGCGTGGTGGGTGGGGCTGTGGGTGAAGTCGCCGGGAGTTCGGCCAGCTTCCTGGCGGTGGGGCTGATCACCCTGGTGGGACTGTCCGTGTTCTGGAAGCTGCTGCCGGCGTCCCGGGGTTTCACCCCGCGCCCCTTCGAGCTGCGTGGCGCGCTGGCAGATCTGGCCGGGCACTTGCGTAACCCGCTGCTGCTGGCCGCCTACCTGCTGGGTGGGCTCAACTTCCTGATCTTCATCAACCAGTACAGCTACCTGACCTTTCGACTCGCCCAGGCGCCCTTTGAACTGGGGCCGAGCGTGCTGGGCTTGATCTTTCTGACCTACCTGGGGGGGACCCTGGGCTCATCGCTTTCGGGAAGGCTGGTGAAGCGCCTCTCACCCCCCGCCTGCATGATGCTGGGCATCCTGATCCTCATGGGGGGGACCCTGATAACCCTGGCGGGGTCGCTGGTGCTGATCGTGCTCGGCCTGACCATCAACTCCTTTGGTTTTTTCCTGGCGCATGCGATGGCCTCGAGCTGGGTGGGCCGCCACGCCGGACAGGCGAGGGGCAGCGCCTCGGCGCTCTATCTGGTCTTCTACTACAGCGGCGCTAGCCTCGGTGCCTTCTGGCTGGAACCGTTCTGGCAGACCGGGGGCTGGCCGGGGGTGGCGGTGGGCTCCTGGCTGGTGCTGGGCATTACCCTGGCGATTGCCGCATGGCTCTGGCAGCGGCAGCGCACTGTCGACTGAAGAGGTGAAGGAGTCGTGATCCGACGATAATGGATTTCCTGGCCAGCGATTCGAGACCGCCCGATGGGGACAGCCTGAACAAGACTTTCACATTCATTGAGTGATTTAGGGCTAGAATGATCCCCGCAGAGCACAATTTGTGCCGGTCCAGCCACCAGGAGTTGGCATTGAATTCAGTTAGAAAACAATGTTCACTAACATGGCTATCCCATTCGGCCCGTTGCGGGACTCCTTCCCGCCAGCCTCGGCCCGACAGCCCTTCTTCAGGAGGTTTTTCATGAAGCGACTTCTTCCCGTTCTTGCCATCGGTGCCCTGACTCTGGCCGGCTGCGCCAACACGGCCCCCCTCGGCGGTAACGTCTATACCGGCAGCCAGGCCGGTGCCTCCCAGACCGTCACCTTCGGCACCATCGAGGCCGTTCGTGTGGTGCAGATCCAGGCTGATAGCCGTGCCGGAGGGATCATTGGCACCGGTGGCGGGGCCGTGATCGGTGGCCTGCTGGGGCGTCAGGTGGGCGGAGGCTCCGGCCGTGACCTCGCCACTGCTGCAGGCGTGATCGGTGGCGCCGTGGGCGGCTCGCGTATCGAGGAAGCCGCCAACCGGGTTGACGCCCTGGAGATGGAAATCCGACGCGATGATGGCCAGCGTGTTGTGGTTGTCCAGAAGGCCGATCAGCGTTTCCAGACCGGCCAGCGTGTTCGCTTGATCGGCAGCGGTGCCAACGTGACCGTGGCTCCCTACTGAGTTTTCGTCACCGACTCGTCATCTTCACCCCGATGGGGATGGCTGATAGCGTCAGCTGAAACCCAGAAGGCCCGCGGAGCGATCCGCGGGCCTTCTGCGTTCAAGGACGCTTACTGCGGCTGCGATGACTCAGTGCAGATCAACCTTGTTCATTGCCCAGCCGACGATCTTCCAGCCGATCAAGCCGATGATCACGGCCAGCAGCACGGTGAGCAGGATGTCCACCGGGCGTACCAGGACGGTGGCGCCCAGGATGGCCAGCGAGAGCCCCCACAGGATGCGGTTGTCGCCGCGACTCTTGAGCAGGTCGGGCAGTGCGCGATCCAGCGACGGACTGACGCTGTCCCAGCGCTTGAAGGTGAGGAAGAAAATCGCCACGAAAGCGATCAGCCAGATCACAACTTGGGTCATGGGCAGACCTCCATGCAAGGGGTGGGGAAACAGGTATCAAAAAAGGTGGCGGCTAGGTTAGCCGCGCCGGGACTCCGGCGCAACCGTCCATAGGTCAACCCCCTGCCGTAAGCCCCCGGCACATCTCTCCCGCGTCAGCCATGGCGCGTGAACACACTTCAGGATCAGGTTTGCGATCCTGAAAATCCTCCATGCCCCTGACAGCGGCCCTTTTCACGCGTTACCATGTTAAGACACGCACTCACCGAAAGGTTATTTAATGCAGATTGCGCAAAACTCCGTTGTCGCGTTCCACTACACCCTGACCAACGACACAGGTGAAGTGCTGGACAGTTCAGAAGGCCGCGAGCCGCTGACCTATCTCCACGGCGCCGGCAACATCATTCCGGGCCTCGAGAAGGAGCTGGAGGGTCGTCAGGCCGGTGACTCGCTCAACGCTGTGGTTGCTCCCGGGGAAGGTTACGGCGAGCAGCAGGAGCAGCTGGTCCAGGAGGTTCCGCGCGATGCCTTCCAGGGTGTCGAGGGCATCGAGCCGGGCATGCAGTTCCAGGCGCAGACCCAGGGCGGTCCGCTGATGGTTACCGTGACCAAGGTCGAGGGTGATACCGTCACCGTCGATGGCAACCATCCGCTGGCCGGACAGACCCTCAACTTCGCCGTCGAGATCGCCTCGGTGCGCGAGGCGAGCGAGGAGGAGATCGAGCACGGCCACGTGCACGGTGAGGGTGGTCATCAGCACTAAGCGGCGGCGGTGCTCGACAGCTGACGTCACAAGCAGCTGACACCACGAGAAGGGGCAGCCTGATGGCTGCCCCTTCTTTTTGGTCCTGAAAGGCACCTCGGGTCGCACAACCCCTGGTTGACACGATCTGGCGCACGAGACTGGCGCGCAAAAAAGGGGAGGCGTTCGCCTCCCCAAGTTCCAGTGTTACCCGAGTGCCATCGTTAGCCGAGCCGATATCAGCCGAACTGGTTCATGGTGTTGTCCTTGCCACCGGCCTTGAGTGCCGCCTCGCCGTGGAAGAACTCCTTGTGGTCGTCACCGATGTTGGAGCCGGCCATGTCCTGGTGCTTGACGGTAGCGATGCCCTCGCGGATCTCGCGGCGCTGAACGCCTTCCACATAGGCCAGCATGCCCTGGTCGCCGAAATATCCCTTGGCCAGGCTGTCGGTGGACAGGGCCGCGGTGTGGTAGGTCGGCAGGGTGATCAGGTGGTGGAAGATGCCCGCTTCACGAGCACTATCGCGCTGGAAGTTGCGAGTCCACTCGTCCGCCAGCTGACCCAGTTCCGTGTCGTCATACTCGGCGCTCATCAGCTTGGCGCGCTCGTAGGCCGACACATCCTTGCCTTCCTTCTCCCAGGCGTCGAACACCTGCTGGCGGAAGTTCAGGGTCCAGTTGAAGGACGGAGAGTTGTTGTAGACAAGCTTGGCATCCGGCACTTCCTCACGAATACGGTTGACCATGGCGGCAATCTGGCCGACGTGAGGCTTCTCGGTCTCGATCCACAGCAGGTCGGCGCCGTTCTGCAGGCTGGTGATGCAGTCCAGCACCACACGGTCTTCACCGGTACCCGGCTTGAACTGGAACAGGCCGGAGGCCAGGCGCTTCACCTTGACCAGCTTGCCGTTCTGCTTGATGACCACGTCGCCGTTGTTGATGTCGGAGGCGCTGTCGATCTCGTCACCGTCCAGGAAGCTGTTGTACTGGTCGCCCAGGTCGCCCGGTTCGTTGGTCACGGCGATCTTCTGGGTCAGGCCGGCACCCAGAGAGTCGGTGCGGGCGACGATGACGCCGTCCTCGACCCCGAGTTCCAGGAAGGCATAGCGAACGGCGTTGATCTTGGCCAGGAAATCTTCATGGGGCACGGTGACCTTGCCGTCCTGGTGACCGCACTGCTTCTCGTCGGAGACCTGATTCTCGATCTGGATGCAGCAGGCACCGGCCTCGATCATCTGCTTGGCCAGCAGGTAGGTCGCCTCGGCGTTGCCGAAACCGGCATCGATATCGGCGATGATCGGCACCACGTGGGTCTCGTGGTTGTCGATCTTGGCGATCAATTCGTCGGCGCGGGCGCTGTCGCCGGCCTTCTGGGCCTCTTCCAGATCGCGGAACAGGTGGTTCAGCTCCCACGCGTCGGCCTGGCGCAGGAAGGTGTAGAGCTCGCCAATCAGGCCCGATACGGTGGTCTTCTCGTGCATGGACTGGTCGGGCAGGGGCCCGAACTCGCTGCGCAGTGCAGCGACCATCCATCCGGAGAGGTAGAGGTAGCGGCGCTTGGTGGTGCCGAAGTGCTTCTTGATGGAAATCAGCTTCTGCTGGCCAATGAAGCCGTGCCAGCAGCCCAGGGACTGGGTGTACTGGGCAGTATCGGCGTCGTAGGCAGCCATGTCATCGCGCATGATCTTTGCGGTGTACTTGGCGATGTCCAGTCCGGTCTTGAAACGGTTCTGGGCACGCATGCGGGCAGCATTCTCGGGGCTGATGGCTGCCCACTTGCCGCGCTGAGCCTCGCGAAGGTTGGTCAGTGCCTTGATATCGTCCTGGTATGACATGGGCCGTTCTCCTCGGATCGGGTCATTGGTTTGCCGGTAGCGGCTTATGCTGCACCTGCGAAGTGGGTTCAGGTTCGTTCATCGAAGCCGGCTTGTCTCTGCGGCCTTGGTCGAACCCTGGCAAATTTGAAACGACTGCAAGAAAGCGGGCGCATGGCCAATGTCAAACAGTCGTTTTTTCTTTCGCCATGGCGAGCATCATGGCCCATGGCCATAGGCTTCAACAATGGGCTCTTAGGGGGAGGAGGCGTTGTAACTCGACTACAGGAAGGGCCAAATAGGTCCTGGCCGTGTAGTCGTTTTTCGCTCTGAGGCGGCGTGAAAGAGTCAGGTTTCGATGAGCTCGAGGCGCATATTGCGGTGCGGAATTCCGGCGTCGAGGAACTCATCGCCGAATGCCTCGAAGCCCAGGCGCTCGTAGAAGGCCAGGGCGTGGGTCTGAGCGGCGAGCTCCACGGCAGGATGGTTCTCGCGGCGGGCGGTCTCGATGGCGGCCAACATCAGAGCCGTGCCTATTCCCGAGTCACGGGCTTCGGCCAGCACCGCTACCCGCCCGATATGGGCGTCGGGGAGCAGTCGCGCGGTGCCCACCGGCGTGCCGTCCAGCAGCGCCAGGAAGTGGCGGCACTCCTCATCGCGGCCGTCCCACTCCTCGGCAACAGGCACTTGCTGTTCCTCGATGAAGACGTCCCGGCGAATCTCGCCGGCGGACTCGCGGAGGGCCTCCCAGCCGCCTTCATGGATGGTCAGGGTGTTGTTCGTCATCTCTGCTGCCTCATTGCGGCCCGGGACGAGTCCGGTGAGATGTCGGTTACTCATCGGGTTCGCCGTCCCAGGTCAGGCTGCCGGCGTCGAGGAGGGCAGCCAGCAGTTCAGCGGCGCCCTCGTTTTCCAGGAGCTCTGCGCCTAGCAAGGTATCGCCGGCGAGCGCCCGGGCCAGCGGCGGCGTGCATTCGGCGCCGTCGCCATCGGCGAACAGCGTGGCGCGCCCGTTATCCAGGGCCCGCCAGGCGAAGCGTGAGCCGGGGCTGCGCGTCAGCGCCTCTCCGGCGTGAAGCGCCGTTACCAGCTCGGCGGGATCGGTGGGTTGCTCGTTGGGCACCAGCTGGTCGACATACTTGGGCTGGGTCATCACCCGGCCGAACCACTGGGCCAGCTGGGCGGGGTCGTCGAGGGTCTCAAGAATCAGTCCACGCATGCGCTCGACGGCGGCGTCGTCGATCTCGGTGGGATCCGCCGCAGGCGGCATGCCGGCATCGGAGTATCGCCTGGAGGAGGGCAGCTGCTCGCCGAGATAGTCGGCAAAGGAGGTGATGGCCTCGTCGGCGGAGGGAGCGCGGAAGCCCACCGAAAGGGTAAGGCAGTCGTCGGACTGGCTGACGCCATGGTGGGACCAGCCGGGGGGCAGGTAGAGCATATCGCCCGGCTCCAGCACCCAGTCGTCGCCATCTTCCACTCCGAAGCGCGCGAGGATGCGCAGGTCGATGCCGTCGAGGATGGGGGCATCGTCGGCAACCTTGCCGCCCAGCTGCCAGCGGCGCTGACCGCTGCCCTGGAGCAGGAAGACGTCGTACTGGTCGACATGGGGGCCGACGCTGCCGCCCGGCGGGGCATAGCTGATCATGATGTCGTCGAGGCGCCAGCGGGGCAGGAAATCGAAGGCCTCGAGCAGCTCGGCCACGTCGGGGACATAGTGGTCGACGGCCTGGACCAGCAGGGTCCAGTCCCGCTCGGGGAGTCTGGCGAAGGTGCGTTCATCCAAGGGACCGTGGCTGACCTGCCAGGGGCCAGCCTTGCCGTGCTCTTCGACCAGGCGAGACTCGATGCCCTCCTCGCAGGCGAGTCCCGCAAGCTCGTCGGGATCCAGCGGGCATTCGAAGTCGGGAAAGGCGCCGCGTATCAGGAGCGGCTTCTGCTGCCAGTAGTCGCCCAGGAACTCGGCGGCGGTGAGACCGCCGAGCACGGGTAGTGGGATGTTGGAAGGCATGCTCACAGCCTTCCTGCCTGGGCTGGGGCGTTGCCGATATAGGTCGCCGGACTCAACGCCTTGAGCTCGACCTTGACCTCGCCTGGCAGTTCGAGGCTATCGATGAAGGCGGCAAAGCCTGCCTGGTCGATGCGCTTGCCGCGGGTCAGTTCCTTGAGCTTCTCGTAGGGCTTCTCGATGCCGTAGCGGCGCATCACGGTCTGGATCGGCTCGGCGAGCACCTCCCAGCTGGCGTCCAGATCCTCGGCGATGCGCGTCGGATTGGCCTCGAGCTTGCCGATGCCCTTGAGCGACGCCTCATAGGCGATCAGCCCATAGGCCAGGCCCACGCCAAGGTTGCGCAGCACCGTGGAGTCGGTGAGGTCGCGTTGCCAACGCGAGATCGGCAGCTTCTGGGCCAGATGGCCGAGGATGGCGTTGGCGAGTCCCAGGTTGCCTTCGGAGTTCTCGAAGTCGATGGGGTTGACCTTGTGGGGCATGGTCGAAGAACCGATCTCGCCCTCGACCGTCCCCTGCTTGAAATAGCCCAGCGAGATGTAACCCCAGACGTCGCGGTCGAAGTCGATCAGGATGGTGTTGAAGCGACAGATGGCATCGAACAGTTCGGCGATGTAATCGTGGGGCTCGATCTGGGTGGTGTAGGGGTTGAAGGTAAGCCCCAGGCCCTCGACGAAGGTGCGGGCGTTGCTCTCCCAGTCCACCTCCGGGTAGGTCGCGAGATGGGCGTTGTAGTTGCCTACCGCGCCGTTGATCTTGCCAAGGATCTCGACGCCTTCGATCTGCTTCAACTGGCGGCGCAGGCGATAGGCGACATTGGCCATCTCCTTGCCCAGGGTGGTGGGGCTCGCCGTCTGGCCGTGGGTGCGCGAGAGCATCGGCAGCGCTGCATGCTCATGGGCCAGGGCGGCGATGTCGTCGGCCACCCGCTGCATCACCGGCAGCAGGCTCTTCAGGCCATCGGTGAGCATCACGCCATGGGAGAGGTTGTTGATGTCTTCGCTGGTGCAGGCGAAATGCACGAACTCGCTGATGGCATGCAGCTCCGGCTGATCGGCAATCTGCTCCTTGAGGAAGTACTCCACCGCCTTGACGTCGTGGTTGGTGGTCCGCTCGATCTCCTTGATACGCTCGGCGTTCTCCAGGGAGAAGTGGCGTATCAGCGTCTCCAGGAAGGCGGTGGCCTCGGCGGAGAGCGGCGGCACCTCGGTAACCCCGGCCAGCTCGGCGAGTCGCTGCAGCCAGCGGATCTCGACGATCACGCGTGCGCGGATCAGGCCGAACTCGCTGAAGTGTTCGCGCAGGGCGGCAGCCTTGCTGCCGTAGCGGCCGTCGACGGGGGAGAGGGCGGTGAGGGCGGACAGGGGGAGCGAAGAGTGCGACAGGGCGTGCATGATTGGGGTTCCGGGTCGATGAGATCGGTGAAAGAAAAGGGCGAAAGACGGGTCAGGAGAGCTGGTCCAGGGCCTTCTTCAGGGCGCCGCGCTGGACGATCAGCTTCCAGCGCCGGCCGCCCTGCTGGTGCCATAGCAGGGCGAAGCGGATGCCGCCGAGGAGGATGGCTCGCACCCGCTCCGGCATCATGCGCTGCTGCAGCAGCGAGGGGTCACCCTGGACGATGATGCGCGTCTTGAGCGTCGAGAGCGTCTCCTGGTAGGCCTCGCCGAGGCTGGCGATGACGTTCTCGTGGGTCTCGCCGAAATGCTCGGCCTGGCCCTGGATCCGCACCAGGCGGCCGCCGAGGTCGTCCATCATGGCGTCGTTGGTGCGCAGCTGGTTCATCAGCAGCAGCAGCGTAAAGCCATAGCGCAGCACCGCCGGGTTGGCCTGCTTGCGGCCCACCACCGCCTCGAGCACCTCGAGGCCGCGGCGCAGGTTGTTGGGATGGCCGCCGTAGATCGCCTCGAAGCTGGCCGGATTGGTGTCCAGGGTGGCACGGATCAGTGTGTCCCAGGCGCGCGGGTCGACCTGGCCGGTGCGGGCCAGCTCGTCGACCAGGCTGGCGGACTGGAAGACCCCCGCCAGTGCCAGCGTCTGTCGGGTGGTGGGGTCATCGGGGATGCGGTGGATCGGGGTCGAGGCGGTCATGCGGCACGCTCCTCGGCGTTCCAGGTGTCGCGGATCACGCCCCCTCCGAGACAGATCGCGCCATCGTAGAGCACCAGGGACTGTCCCGGGGTGACGGCGCGCTGGGGATCATCGAACAGGATCTCGACCCCGCCGTCGGCGCGGGTCCACATCTGGCAGGGCACGTCGGACTGGCGATAGCGGGTCTTGGCGGTGAGTCGTGCTTCCTCGGCCGCCGGCTCGCCGGCTACCCAGTCCATGGCCTCCGTGGCCAGCGAATCTGAATAGAGCAGCGGATGGTGCTTGCCCTGCACGGCGACGAGCACGTTGCGCTCGAGGTCCTTGGCGGCCACGTACCAGGGTTCCTCGGGGTGGTTGGCCAGCCCGCCGATGCCGAGCCCCTGACGCTGGCCCAGGGTGTAGTACATCAGACCCATATGCTCGCCGATGACCTCACCCTCGGGCGTCTCGATCACGCCGGGCTGGGCCGGCAGGTATTGCTTCAGGAAGTCGCGGAAGCGCCGTTCGCCGATGAAGCAGATGCCGGTGGAGTCCTTCTTGCGGGCGGTCACCAGGTCGTGGCGCTCGGCGATGGCACGCACCTCGGGCTTCTCCAGTTCGCCCACCGGGAACAGGGTGCGCGCAATGGCCGCTTCGGGCACGGCATGCAGGAAGTAGCTCTGGTCCTTGTTGGGGTCGAGACCCTTGAGCAGGCGCGGACGGCCATGCCGGACGCCTTGGCGAACATAGTGCCCCGTGGCGATCTTCTCGGCGCCGAGCATCTCGGCGTACTCCAGGAACACCTTGAACTTGATCTCGCGGTTGCAGAGGATGTCCGGATTGGGCGTGCGTCCGGCCTGGTACTCGGCCAGAAAGTGCTCGAAGACGTTGTCCCAGTACTCGGCGGCGAAGTTGGCGGTGTGCAGCCGGATGCCGAGTTTCTCGCAGACGGCCTCGGCGTCGGCCAGGTCGGCCTTGGCGGTGCAGTATTCGGTGCCGTCGTCCTCGTCCCAGTTCTTCATGAACAGGCCTTCAACCTGAAAACCCTGCTCGAGCAGCAGCAGGGCGGATACGGAGGAATCGACGCCGCCGGACATGCCGACGATCACCTTGCCTGGGGTGGCGGTCATTGGCGCTCTCGGAATCGTTGGATCGCAAAGGGTGCAGAATTATACATGAAGAGAGCAGCTGCCGCCGAGACGCCTATCGCTCATGAAGGACCTCCATGGGATAGAAGCGACCGGCCAGGGCGTCACGGATGCGTCGCAGCACCAGTGGGCTGCACAGTCGCCCCTCGCGTTCCAGGGCTTCCAGCTGCTCCAGGGTCAACCAGTGCACGGCATGGATGGCCGGGTCCAGTTCGCTGCCCAGATGAGCCAGTGCCATGCCGAAGAAGGCGTGGCTGTGGAAGGTGAGGCCGTCGGGTGCCTGGTAGATGTACATGCCCAGGTAGTCGGTGATGCCGACGTGCCAGGCGGTCTCCTCGGCGGTCTCCCGCTGGGCGGCATCGCGGATGCGCTCGCCCGGCTCCAGATGGCCGGCGGGTTGGTTGAACAGGGTGTGAGGGCCCCCGCGGTCCTCTTCCACCATCAGGAAGGCGCCCGCACGCTCTATCACGCAGGACACGGTCACAAAGGGCTGCCAGCGGCTCATCGCTTGCCTCCTCGGGGAGTGGGTTTGCGCCGTGGCGCCGTCGCGGGCGCCACCCCTTTCCCCGCCTGGCGTCGAGGCGCCGGGGCGTGCAGGGTCTCGCGCCGCCACTCGCCGGGGGCCAGGTCGTCGAGCCGCCATGGGCCGATGGCCACGCGTACCAGTCGCAGGGTGGGGTGGCCGACATGGGCCGTCATGCGCCGCACCTGACGGTTTCGCCCCTCGCTGATGATCAGCTCCAGCCAGGTGGTGGTCGGGTGGCGTTTCGGGTCCAGCGGTGGGTCGCGATCGGCCAGGCCGCTCGTCTCCAGGCGGCGCACCTTCGCCGGACGCGTCATCCCGTCCTTCAGGGCGACACCGGCGCGCAGCGTCTGCATGGCAACATCATCGGGCACCCCCTCCACCTGCACCCGATAGGTCTTGGGCTGCTTGTGGCGAGGGTGGCTGATGCGGTGAATCAACTCGCCGTCATCGCTGAGCAGCAATAGCCCTTCGGAGTCATGGTCGAGCCGACCAGCAGGGTAGATGCCGGGCACGTCGATGATGTCCGCCAGGGTCGCGCGGGTCTCTCCCGGGCTGGCCCCGCGATCGGTGAACTGGGACAGCATGCGGTAGGGCTTGTGAAGTAGATAGAGGAGGCTCATCCAGCAAGCTTACCGGCAAGCGCGTGACGATGTCAGTGGGGGGCGCGAGGCGAGGGGCGTTAGCCTTATTGCCCATGCGACATATCGGGCAGGCTGATATAATGACCTGACTCGCCGGGAGCGCCCTCGTCGTTCCGGGACCTGTCAGAACTGCGTCTGCCGGGTCGATGCCCGTTGGCATCCCCCATGCCCTGCTATTCCAGACGAGTTGTTCCAAGGTCCCCTATCGAGGCATCGTGAGCGCGCGCTACCGATCCAGTTTCATGCCACTGCCGCGACCAGAGAGACCAACGTCAACATGTCAAAAACGCCGAAGATTATCTACACGCTCACCGACGAAGCGCCGGCCCTGGCCACCTTTTCCCTGCTGCCGATCATCGACGCCTTCACCGACGCTGCCGGCGTCGAAATGGAGACTCGTAACATCTCTCTCGCGGCTCGGATTCTCTCCCAGTTCCCCGATTACCTGACTGAAGAGCAGCGCGTCGAGGATCACCTGGCCGAACTTGGCGCCCTGGCAAAGACGCCGGAGGCCAACATCATCAAGCTGCCCAATATCAGTGCCTCCATGCCGCAGCTTCGCGCCGTGATCAAGGAACTGCAGGGGCAGGGCTACAAGTTGCCGGACTACCCGGACGAGCCGAGCAGCGACGCAGAGAAAGAGATCAAGGCGCGCTACGACAAGACCAAGGGCAGTGCCGTCAACCCGGTGCTGCGTGAGGGTAACTCCGACCGCCGCGCGCCCAGGGCGGTCAAGGAGTATGCCCGCAAGTATCCCCACCAGATGGGGGAGTGGAGCCAGGCCTCTCGTACCCACGTGTCTCACATGCACGGTGGCGACTTCTACCACGGCGAGAAGTCGATGACGCTGGATCGCGCCCGGGATGTGAAGATGGAGCTGATCACCGACAGTGGCCAGGCCCTGGTGCTCAAGCCGAAGCTATCGCTGCTCGATGGCGAGATCATCGACAGCATGTTCATGAGCAAGAAAGCGTTGCTCGAGTTCTACGAGCAGGAGATCGAGGATGCTCGCCAGACCGGGGTGATGTTCTCCCTGCACGTCAAGGCGACAATGATGAAGGTCTCGCACCCGATCGTGTTCGGTCACTGCGTCAAGATCTTCTACAAGGAGGCTTTCGAGAAGCACGGTGCGCTCTTCGATGAGCTGGGGGTCGATGTCAACAACGGTATCGGGAACCTCTACGACAAGATCGCTACCCTGCCCGAGTCTCAGCGTGAGGAGATCATCCTCGATCTGCATGCCTGCCACGACCAGCGCCCGGAGCTGGCCATGGTGGACTCGGCACGGGGCATCACCAATTTCCATTCACCCAGCGATGTGATCGTTGATGCCTCGATGCCGGCCATGATTCGCGCCGGTGGCAAGATGTACGGCGCAGATGGCCGCCTGAAGGACGTCAAGGCGGTGATTCCGGAGTCTACCTTCGCCCGCATCTACCAGGAGATGATCAACTTCTGCAAGTGGCACGGCGCTTTCGATCCCGCCACCATGGGGACCGTGCCCAATGTCGGACTGATGGCGCAGAAGGCGGAGGAGTACGGCTCCCACGACAAGACCTTCGAGGTTCCTGAATCAGGTGTTGCCAACATCACCGATCTCGAGACCGGTGAGGTGCTGCTGTCCCAGAACGTCGAGCAGGGCGATATCTGGAGGATGTGCCAGGTCAAGGACGCGCCGATCCGCGATTGGGTCAAGCTGGCGGTGGAGCGTTGCCGCGATTCCGGCATGCCGGCGGTGTTCTGGCTCGATCCTTACCGCCCGCACGAGAACGAACTGATCAAGAAGGTGAGGACCTACCTCCAGGATCACGACACCACCGGCCTCGACATCCAGATCATGTCCCAGGTTCGAGCCATGCGCTATACGCTGGAGCGCGTGATCCGTGGTCTCGATACCATTTCGGTGACTGGCAACATCCTGCGCGACTACCTCACGGATCTGTTCCCGATCATGGAACTTGGCACCAGTGCCAAGATGCTCTCCATCGTTCCGTTGATGAACGGCGGCGGCCTGTTCGAGACCGGCGCCGGTGGCTCAGCGCCCAAGCACGTCCAGCAGTTCCTCGAGGAGAACCACCTGCGCTGGGACAGCCTCGGTGAGTTCCTGGCCATGACCGCCTCTCTGGAGCACCTGGCCAAGCAGTATGGCAATGCTCGGGCGACGCTGCTGGCGGATGCGCTTGACAAGGCTACCGGCCAGTTCCTTGAGCACAACAAGTCGCCTTCACGCAAAGTCGGCGAACTGGACAATCGGGGCAGCCATTTCTATCTGGCCCTATACTGGGCCCAGGCGTTGGCTGGCCAGGACGAAGACGCCGAGCTCAAGGCATCGTTCAGCCGCCTTGCCGAGACGCTTGAGACCCAGGAGGACGTGATTCTCGAAGAGTTGAATGGGGTGCAGGGCCAGCCAGTTGATATCGAGGGCTACTACCATCCGAACTACGAGCTGACCGCGGCGGCCATGCGCCCGAGCGCGACCCTCAATGCCGCCCTGGCTCTGGTGGCGAAGGGCTGAGAGTTCCATCGGCGACCTCGGCCGAGTGTGCCGGCCCCTGCCTGGATGACGGGCAGGGGCCTTTGCTTTGAAGGATCCGATGAACCTAGCCGGCTTGGCGACGTCGAAGGAGTTGCACTTGCCCGGTTGCCGGCCCATCAAACGAGTAGTGTTCCGCTATGTGGCAACGAGAGATATGGTGCGGCATGACCCGCTCCCCCGGTACTGAGGAGGAGGGTGATCTGGCGGTGCAGAGCGCCGATCCAGAGCAGGCGCGCCCGCCGATGTACAAGGTGCTGTTGCACAATGATGATTTTACCCCCATGGAGTTCGTCGTGGAGGTGCTCCAGACCTTTTTCCACCTGGATAGCGAGACCGCGGTGCAGGTGATGTTAACGGTGCATACCCAAGGCAAGGCGACCTGCGGCATCTTTACACGTGATATCGCGGAAACCAAAAGCCATCAGGTCAATCAATATGCTAGAGAGTGTCAGCATCCGCTGCTATCCGACATTGAGGCGGCAGACTGACTACCCCCGGACATGGTCGCTACGGATGTACATGGCCCGCCGTTGGCAGCAAGGCTTGCAACGGTGACGTTTGTGCCCGATGTTGATGATGCCGGATGACGAAAGATCCGACGCAATGCCCTGGGCGGCAAGAAGGGGACTGCCATGCTGAGCAAAGAACTTGAACTGACCCTGAACACGGCGTTCACCGTGGCGCGCTCCAAGCGGCACGAGTTCATGACCGTGGAGCACCTGCTGCTGGCGCTGCTCGACAACGCCTCTGCGGCAGATGTGCTGAGGGCCTGCGGCGCCAACCTTGACAAGCTGCGCTCCGACCTGCAGGACTTCATCAACTCTACCACGCCGCTGATTCCCGAGGATCAGTCCGACCGCGAGACACAGCCGACCCTGGGGTTCCAGCGCGTGCTCCAGCGCGCGGTCTTCCACGTGCAATCCTCCGGCAAGAGCGAGGTCACCGGGGCCAACGTGCTGGTGGCGATATTCTCCGAGCAGGAGAGCCAGGCGGTCTATTTTCTCAAGCAACAGAACGTCGCTCGGGTGGATGCCGTCAACTATATCGCTCACGGCATCTCCAAGGTGGCCGGGCACGGTCAGAGCTCGTCAGCGCCATCCTCCTCAGAGTCGGAGGAGAGTGAGGAGGGCAGCACCGAGAACGGCTCCAACCCGCTCACCGGCTATGCCACCAACCTCAACGAACAGGCCCGCATGGGCAAGATCGATCCGCTCATCGGCCGCGAGCAGGAGCTCGAACGAGTGGTGCAGATCCTCGCCCGTCGGCGCAAGAACAACCCGCTGCTGGTCGGCGAGGCCGGCGTGGGCAAGACCGCCATCGCCGAGGGCCTGGCAAAGCGTGTGGTCGAGGAGGACGTGCCGGAGGTGATCGCCGACGCCGTGGTCTACTCGCTGGACATGGGCGCGTTGCTCGCCGGTACCAAGTACCGTGGCGACTTCGAGAAGCGCCTCAAGGGCCTGCTCGCCGAGCTGCGTAAGCAGCCCCATGCGATCCTGTTCATCGATGAGATCCATACCGTGATCGGTGCCGGTGCCGCGTCGGGGGGAGTGATGGACGCCTCCAACCTGCTCAAGCCGCTGCTCTCCTCCGGCGAACTGCGCTGCATTGGCTCTACCACCTTTCAGGAGTACCGGGGCATCTTCGAAAAGGATCGTGCCCTGGCGCGGCGTTTCCAGAAGGTTGACGTGCCGGCGCCCTCGGTGGATGACACCATACGTATCCTCAAGGGGCTGCGTTCGCGCTTCGAGGAGCATCACCAGCTGAAGTACACCGACGCGGCCCTGGAGAGTGCGGCCCGCCTGGCGGATCGTTATATCAGCGATCGCTTCCTGCCGGACAAGGCCATCGACGTCATCGACGAGGCCGGCGCCCATCAGCGCCTTCTGCCGCCCGAGGTCAGGATAGGCACCATCGATTCCGCACAGGTGGAGGCGGTGGTCGCCTCGATCGCGCGCATCCCGCCGAAGAGTGTCTCCAGCTCGGATCGAAAGCTGCTGGAGAACCTGGACCGCGACCTCAAGATGCTGGTCTTCGGTCAGGACGAGGCGATCGACGGCCTTTCGGCGGCGATAAAGCTCTCGCGGGCCGGGCTGAAGGCACCCGACAAGCCGGTGGGCAGCTTCCTGTTTGCCGGTCCTACCGGGGTGGGCAAGACCGAGGTGGCCCGCCAGCTGTCGATGATCATGGGGATAGAGCTGGTGCGCTTCGACATGTCCGAGTACATGGAGCGCCATACGGTGTCTCGGCTGATCGGTGCCCCTCCGGGCTATGTCGGCTATGACCAGGGTGGCCTGCTCACCGAGGCGATCACCAAGCACCCGCACTGCGTGCTGCTGCTCGACGAGATCGAGAAGGCACACCCCGAGGTCTTCAACCTGCTGCTGCAGGTGATGGATCACGGCAGGCTGACCGACAACAACGGACGGGAGGCGGACTTTCGCCACGTGATCCTGATCATGACCTCCAACGCGGGGGTCGAGCAGGCTACGCGTCGCTCCATCGGCTTCCAGCACCAGGACCACTCCACCGATGCCATGGAGGTCATACGCAAGACCTTCTCACCGGAGTTCCGCAACCGACTGGACGGCATCATTCAGTTCCACTCCCTGCCCGCCTCGGTGGTGAGAAGCGTGGTGGACAAGTTCCTGGTGGAGCTACAGGCACAGCTGGATGAAAAGCGTGTGCAACTGGACGTGGACCTCTCGGCCCGGGACTGGCTGGCCGAAAAGGGCTACGATCCGGACATGGGGGCTCGCCCGATGGCGCGCCTGATTCAGGAGAAGCTCAAGAAGCCGTTGGCCGAGATGATCCTGTTCGGCGAGCTCTCGGAGCACGGTGGCGTGGTTCACGTCACCGTGGAAGAGGGCGAGCTGCATCTCTCCACCGAAGCGGAGATGGCCGACGCCCCCTGACGTCGATCATCCGCACACGACACAGCGCCCTGTCTAGCGACGGGGCGTTGTCCTGTGCGGCTGGCGTCGGGCTGAGGGAATGAGCGCTCGACCGCGGTTCAGCGGGAGCGGTAGACGATACGACCCTTGGTCAGGTCGTAGGGCGTCAGCTCCACCTTGACCTTGTCGCCGGTCAGTATGCGGATGTAGTTCTTGCGCATCTTCCCGGAGATGTGCGCGGTGACCACGTGGCCGTTCTCCAGCTCGACGCGGAAAGTGGTATTGGGAAGGGTGTCGACGATGACGCCCTCCATTTCGATATGGTCTTCACGTGCCATACAGGCGGTTCCTCGCTGATGGATGAGACAGCTGCAAAAAGAATAGCGCGATATTGTGCCGCATGCCGGGCTGCAAGGCAAAGAAAGGCGCCGTTCAGGGGTTGATCAGGCGGCGCCAGTGGCGGCCGTCGAGCATCTCCAGAGGCTGGAAGTCCTGCTTGTAGGCCATCTTGCGGCATTCGCTGATCCAGTAGCCCAGGTAGACATGGGGGAGGCCGCGTCGCCGCGCCTGCTCGACCAGGGTGAGTACCGCGAAGGTGCCCAGCGAGCGTCTTTCCAGCTCGGGTGTCGGGTCGAAGAAGGTGTAGATGGCCGACAGGCCATGTTCGAGCTGGTCGAAGGCCGCGACGGCGACCAGCCGACCGTCGAGGCGGAACTCCATCAGCCGGGCATACTCCTGATCGAGGGTCAGGAAGGTGCGATACTGCTCGTGGCTCGGCGGATACATGTCGCCGTCGGCATGGCGGGTGCGGATATAGCGGGCATAGAGCGCGTAGTGCTCGGGGTCGAATATCGCCGGGCGCAGATGCAGGGTCAGGTCGGCATTGCGGCGAGCCAATCGCCGCTGGCTGCGATTGGGGGCAAATTCGCCGACCGGCAGACGAACCGATATGCAGGCGGTGCACCCCTCGCAGTGGGGCCGATAGAGATGCCGGCCGCTGCGACGGAAGCCAAGCAGCGCCAGGGAGTCGTAGACACCCTTCCCGGGCGACTCCTGGGGATCGAGGAACAGGGTCGTGGCCTCACGCCCGGCCAGATAGCTACAGGCGTGGGGGACGGTGAGAAAGAAGCGCAGATCCCTGACGGGCTGGCGGGGGGCGTTGCTGCTCACTGCGTGTTCCTCCGGCTCCGGGGTCGCGGTTACTGGACGGCTTCGCCGGGCTTGCCCGGTAAGGCGAAGGGCCAGCAGGCCGGGGTGAAGGACAGCTCGTCGGATTCTACCGGTGGTGGCTTACCCAGCCATGCTTCAAGATAGCCGATGAATGTTCCACGGGCGATATCCCTGGCGCCCAGGCTGGCCAGGTGGTCGGTGTGCATCTGGCAGTCGATCAGTCGTCCGCCGCCTGCTGCCATGGCGCGGGCCAGGTGCACCAGGGCCACCTTGGAGGCGTCGGGGACCCGGGTGAACATCGACTCGCCGAAGAACACGGGCCCCAGTGCCACCCCGTACAGGCCACCGACGAGTTCGTCCCCAAGCCACACCTCCACCGAGTGCGCGGCTCCCAGGGCATGCAGGCGCTGGTAGGCCGCTCGCATCTCGTCGGTGATCCAGGTGCCCGGCTGGCCGGCGCGCGGTTCGGCGCAGGCCGTCAACACGGCGTCGAAGGCGCGGTTGGCGGTGATCGTGAAGCCGCCATGGCGCAGCCGCTTGGCCAGGCTGCGGCGAACCTTGAGCTCCTCCGGGAACAGCACCATGCGCGGGTCCGGGCTCCACCACAGGATCGGCTGGTCGTCGCTGTACCAGGGGAAGATGCCGCGGCGATAGGCGGCCAGCAGCCAGCCCGAGTCGAGCGCGCCGCCGGCGGCCAGGAGCCCATCGGGATCGCTCAGCGCCGCGTTCATCGGAGGAAAGTGTATCGGGTGCTCGGGCAGCCAGGGCAGCATCGGGTGCATCCAGAAGACGAAGGGAGCCAGTGTGCCGTTCGACACGCCCGGGCTCAAGATGTCCGGGCCACTGTGATGGGCGGGCGCGGCTCGGTATGATTGGCGCCAATCAACTGGAAGACGCCAGCGGTGGCGCAAGGAGGATGACCACTTGAGTGTCAACAAGAAGTCCTCGCCGCGTCGAGTGAGCGCGGCCCAGGCCAAGGAAACGGCCAGGCGTTTCGGCGTAAGGCTGCAGGGTTCTGCTCGGGAAGGGGTAGCGATCGTGCTGCTGGCCGCCTGTGTATTTCTGCTGTTGTCCCTGTTCAGCTTCGATCCCGGCGATCCCGGCTGGTCGCGCAGCGGGCCCGAGACCCGAATCGGAAACTGGATGGGCCCGGTGGGCGCCTGGCTGTCCGATGTCCTCTATTCCCTGTTCGGCGCCAGTGCCCTGTGGTGGCCGGCCATGCTGGGCTTCGCCGCCTGGCGCCTGCTGCGGGCCCGCCATGGGTTTCATCTGGAGTGGGATGCCACGGCGCTGGCGGTGCGCGGCGGCGGCCTGGTACTTTTGTTGCTCGGCACCACGACGCTGGGTGCCCTCCACTTCTATCGTCCCCCGGCGGAAACGGTGCTGCCTTACTCCTCCGGGGGTATCCTCGGGGAGGGCCTCGTGGGTGCCCTGGTGCCCCTGGTGGGCTCCGGGGGCACTGGCCTGCTGGCGTTCTCGGCGCTGCTATGCGGCCTGCCGCTGCTGACCGGACTCTCCTGGCTCTCGGTAATGGATGAACTGGGTTATCGCGCCTTGCGTTTCTGGGGCTGGCTGTCCGAGCGCTTCGCCTTCTCGCACGGCCCGGCCCTTGAGCGCAGCGAGGCTGAGCCCGAGGCCGAAACGACGGATCCCGAGCAAGAGCCGTCGGCCCATCGGCCTCGCTGGTGGCGGCGGCTGCTCCCCGGCGTTGGCCCTCGCCGCGCGGACGTCGAGGCCGAGCCCAGCGCCCGCCTGGAGCCCGGTTTCGGAAACGATGGCGCTACCGAGATTCCCTGGGAGGTGCCCGAGAAGACGCCCTCTGCCAAGCAGCCGGGGGCGGCCTACAGCGAGCGTCAGCCGGCCGATGCCACAGCGGCGGCAGGGACCGCTGCCAAGGCGGCTACGAACGCCGCCTCCGCCCAGGCTGCAGAGGGCGCCGACAGGGCCGCCACGAGGGCACCGGCACACGGCGAGTCGGTCGCCGGACCCGGTGATGGGGCCTTTGCAGCGGCTACCTCCCAGGCGCCCAGGCCTCGGACGGCGGAGACGGTGCCCGAACCGATGCTCCCGGATGATGACGAACCGGCAACCGCCTGGAGTGGCCCCTCCCTGCGGGCCAGCCGCCACGAGGAGTCCGGCGCGGCAAGAACGACGCCGACCGGCAGCGATGGGCTCACGTCCCGGGCAGCCGACGCCAAGCCCGAGGTTCCCGAGCCTTCCGATGGCCCTGCGTCGTCGGGGCCCAGGCCGGCTGCTGGGGGTGATATTGCCCCCGAACGCCGCGAGCCGGGGCTGATGGCAAGCCGGGAGGCAGACTGGGAGGGTGCCGACGACGGCGAGCCGCGCCTGACCTGGGGCGACCCGACGGTGGCCGAGGAGGCCGTGGGCTCGTCCCCGGCGTTACCGCCCGAGGCCCCGGCCCGCACGGCGGCCCTGCAGCCGCCGGAGCCCGAGGAGGCGGCCGGGGAAGAGGCGGATGCGCCCGCTGACGTCGAGAAGACGCCGGGCGTTGCGCCACGCCTGGCCACCGCCGCCCAGGGCCGGGAGGCCGCGGACGAGGATGGCATGCGGCTGTGGACCGTGGAGCACCTGCAGAGCCAGCGTCCCGTGCTGGACGACATGCCCGAGCCGGAGGGTGAACTGCCCAGCCTGCGGCTGCTGACGCCGCCGGAGCCCCAGCAGCAGAACTACACCCTGGAGCAGCTCGCCGAGATGGCCGAGCTCCTCGAGGTGCGGCTGCGCGAGTATGGCGTCAAGGCCGAAGTGGTGGATACCTGGCCAGGGCCGGTGATTACCCGCTTCGAGATCAGGCCGGCCGCCGGAGTCAAGGTCTCCAAGATCAGCAATCTGGCCAAGGATCTGGCGCGCTCGCTGATGGTCAAGAGCGTGCGCGTGGTGGAGGTGATCCCGGGGCGGCCCACGGTGGGTATCGAGATCCCCAACCCCCATCGTGCCATGATCCGGCTGCGCGAGGTGATCGACTCCGATCGCTATCAGCAGGCCGACTCCGCCCTGACCCTGGCCCTGGGTCAGGACATCGGCGGCGGACCGGTGGTGGCCAATCTCGGCAAGATGCCCCATCTGCTGGTGGCCGGCACCACCGGCTCGGGCAAGTCGGTAGGCGTCAATGCCATGCTGATTTCGATGCTGCTCAAGGCCACCCCCGAGCAGCTGCGGCTGATCATGGTCGATCCGAAGATGCTGGAACTATCCGTCTACGACGGCATTCCGCATCTGCTGGCACCGGTAGTCACCGACATGAAGGAAGCCGCCAATGCCCTGCGCTGGTGCGTGGCCGAGATGGAGCGACGCTACAAGCTGATGGCGACCATGGGGGTGCGCAACATTGCCGGCTTCAACGCCAAGCTCGACGAGGCGAAGCAGGCCGGCGCCCAGGTGGCGGACCCGCTCTGGGAGCCCCAGCCCTGGGAGATGCACCAGAGCCCCCCGGTACTGGAGAAACTGCCCTACATCGTGGTGGTGATCGACGAATTTGCCGACATGTTCATGATCGTCGGCAAGAAGGTCGAGGAGCTGATCGCCCGCCTGGCCCAGAAGGCCCGGGCCGCGGGTATCCACCTGATACTGGCCACCCAGCGACCCTCGGTGGACGTGGTCACCGGCCTGATCAAGGCCAACATTCCCACGCGGATGGCCTTCCAGGTCTCCTCGCGGATCGACTCGCGCACCATCCTCGACCAGGGCGGCGCCGAGAATCTGCTGGGACACGGCGACATGCTCTATCTGCCGGCGGGTTCCGGCCTGCCGACCCGTGTCCACGGGGCCTTCGTCGATGACGACGAGGTGCACCGGGTGGTGGAGGACTGGAAGCGCCGCGGTGAGCCGGAGTATATCGACGAGATCCTCTCCGGCGGGGTCTCCGCCGATGCGCTCACCGGCCTGGAGGCCGAGGGCAGCGGTGACGGCGACGATGCCGAGCAGGACGCCCTCTACGACGAGGCGGTGCAGTTCGTGATCGACTCGCGACGCGCGTCAATCTCGGCCGTGCAACGTCGCTTCAAGATCGGCTACAACCGCGCCGCCCGTCTGGTGGAGGCCATGGAGATGGCCGGAGTGGTCACCAGCATGGGGACCAACGGCTCCCGCGAGGTGCTCGCGCCGCGGGCGTCAGGCGACTAGCCCCCTCATCGATGTCTCCATCGGGAGACGACGGCGTTTCAACCATGCAACCAGCATGAAAGCGCCGGCGGGTCCGCAACCCGCCGGCGTCCCCGCAGTCCGAGTGACAGGATTCCAGTCGGAACCGTCCAGGGAGAGATCATCATGACAGTGAAGAAGACCCTTGCCGCCGTCGCATTGTGTGTCGTCGCGCCACTTTCCATGCCCCTCGCGGCCCTGGCCAGTGAAGGGGCTGACCGCCTGACCCGCATGCTGGAGCCGCTGAAGACCTTTGAAGCCCGCTTCGAGCAGCACATCCTCGATGCCAGCGGCGAGCGTCTGCAGGAGGCCCACGGTCAGATGTGGCTCGCCCGCCCCGGCAAGTTCCGCTGGGAGGTGGAGGCGCCCTACCAGCAGGAGGTGATCTCCGACGGCGAGGAGGTGATGCTGCACGATCCGGATCTGGAGCAGGCTACCATCCAGGCCCTGGATCATCGTGTGACCCACACCCCGGCTCTGCTGCTCTCCGGCAGCGCCAGCGATCTGATCGACAGCTACGACGTGACTCGTCAGCAGCAGGGCAGCGCCGAGACCTTCACTCTGGTGCCGAAATTGGCCGATACCCTGTTCGAGGAGCTGAAGATGACCTTTCGCGGTGAGCTGTTGACCACCCTGCAGATGATCGACAGCACCGGTCAGCATACCGATATCGAGTTTCGCGATGCGCGCAGGAACCACGCCATCGACGACAGCCGCTTCGCCTTCGAGATCCCCGAAGGCACCGACGTGATTCGCGATACGCATTGACAGTCCCTAGTGCCGGCCGCTCGATGATTCGTAGCCGGTGTTGAGTTGGCCATTGCCCCCGCCGGTTGCAGTCCGGCGAGGGCCTGTCGATACCTATCACCTAGACGTCATCCTGTGCCGCTGTTCCGTCAGGGCAGATCCGCACTGCACATGATCGCCTCCTGCCTGGGGTGCCGTCCGCGTCAATTGTCGAAGTTACGAACTTCACTCACACCCGGTCTCCAGCAGTTATAGCCCCGCTCGAGTCTGAAGAAACAAAATAATCGTGGATTATTAACCTAAGTTAGCAGCACCGGCCGGCTTTGCTGGCTAGCCTGAGCCTGGGCCATGACACACGGTGCAGGAGCGTCCTGGCCCTCAACTCAGGTCTGGACGGTAAGGTGAATCATGAACTCTCCAAGTGTCACCAGTCGCATCGATTATCCGCTCATGGAGATTGACCCGCAGCCGGACGTTATCACCTCGGTCGACGATGTCCTGGCGCTGGTAAAGGATCATGAACACCATGAGTACCATCGGTATCACTTGCTGTCCCTGCGCTTCCTCGCTTATCACATCAGCATCAGCAGGCTAATGGAGGTCCTGGCTGCCGAGAGCCAGCAAAGAATCCAGGCCCTTATCGTGGCGTCGGAGACGCTGCCGGTGCAAGAGCACAGGCTTCAAGAAGTGGGCAACAAAGCCTGGCGGCCACCCTCGCCGCAATCACCGCATTTCTTTATCCTCAATGAGAAAGAGGCGAAATGGGAGCTAAGTCGGGCAGTTCTCGGAGAGTGGCGGTCACGTCGCTTCTACGAGCGTCTGCAAGCGTGCAATGGTATCCCCGGCTTGCATGCCCTGTTGGATGCCTGTATGGGCCAGGCCCAGGCTCAGCTGCAGATTCTTCAAGAAGCCGAGAACCAGCTGCGGACTCGCCTTTACTCGCCTTGTGACATCATACGGTAAGGCCTCTTGCCAGGCATGATGGATAGGACGAGTCGCAGTCTCAGGATCCCGTCAGGTCACTCGCTGGTCACTACCGACACTAGGCGGTCTGCCCCACATGGGTGGTGAATCCCATCACACGGAGATATGGAACATTCAGCTGCGGCAACTAGACTGATGAGGCCCGCATGGCCGTCCTGGCTCCGTGATATCTGCTTGTGGCAGCTTTGCATCGGCATACCACAGTCAACTTGTCGAGGTAAGTAGAGGATGGGTCTCTTCCAGAGCAGAATGGAACGCTATGTCGACTTGAGCGAGTCGGAGATACAGCTGTTGGCCAGCTTCGAGCAGACCCCGACCGCCGTGAAGAAACATGAACTGCTCTGGCGGGGCCGCACAAAGGTCGGCGAACTGTTCATTCTGCAGAAAGGCTGGGCCTGCACCATCCGCGACTCCCTTGACGGTGAGCAACAGGTGATCGAGTTATTGCTGCCTGGTGATGTCATCGGGCTCAGAGAGTTCACATTTTCGAGGCACGTTACCGAAGCGAGCATGATTACCATGGGTCGGGTCCAGCCTTTCCCGCATGAGAATATCGTCGATATCATCGAGGCCTCCACGCCTTTGGCGATCGCGCTGTTTGCCAATATCAGCCGTCAGGAAGCACTGCTCACCGAACGGATGCTGATCACTTGCCATCACAGTGCGCGCGCCCAAGTGCTGCATTTCCTGCTCGAGACCTTCTATCGCCTCAAGAAAGTGCAGCATGTCGAGCTGGCGGCATTCGAGTTTCCCGTTTCCCAGCGTCTGCTGGGAAACATCCTGGGTCTGTCGCCTGTGCACATCAATCGTATTTTCAAGGCGTTGGAGCTGGATCGCGTGATGAAGAAGCATCGCAATCACATCGAGGTCTATAACCCACCGCAACTGATCGCAGAAGCGGAGTTCGACGGCGAGTACCTGAGCGATGACGTCAACGGACTGAAAGAACGGCTGGCGCGGCTCCGGTAGTAGGCGCCGGTTGGACCCTACTTTGCTCGGCTACGATATTCGATCTTTCGGTCTACTCCCTCCGGCCTGATGCATCATATCGCGGTCTACCCACCTCATCGGATCGGAAAACCGCCTTGAAATCCCGCTTTGGCGAGATAGGCGGCCAATCAATCAGGCTCCTGGGTGCCCCCCTCGTCGGCCTCGGCGTCGAGCTGCGACCGCCAGGCCATGATCTGGGCATAGCGCTTCTCCTGGCCCTGCTCGGTCGGCCGGTAGAAGTGTTCCCGGGGGGTCTCCTCCGGCCAGCAGTCGTGGGCGCTGCCGGCGGGGTAGGCATGAGGCTCGTGGTGGGCATAGCGGTAGCCCCGGCCATGGCCCAGGGACTCCATCAGCCGGGTCGGGGCGTTTCGCAGGTAGCCGGGCACCTCGAGCCGTGGCTGACCCGCCGCGAACTCCTTGGCCCTCTTCCAGGCCTGGTCGATGGCGTTGCTCTTGGGCGCCACTGCCAGATGGAGTGCGGCGTGGGCGATGGCGCGCTGACCCTCGTAATCACCGAGGCGCAGGTAGGCGTCCCAGGCAGCCATCACCAGTGGCAGGGCGCGCGGGTCGGCGTTGCCGACATCCTCCGAGGCAATGGCCGCCAGGCGACGGACCACGTCGAGCGGGTCACCGCCGCCCTGCACGAAGCGGGCGATGTAGAGCAGGGCGGCATCGGGGCGCGAGGAGCGGACCGACTTGTGGATCGCCGAGAGCAGATCGTAGTAGTGGTCGCCCTGCTTGTCGAAGGCGCTGGCCTGATGGCCCAGCACGTCCGCCAGGGCTTCGCGGCGAAGCAGTTCATTGCCCCTGCCGTCGGGCTCGGCGAAGTCGCAGGCGGTCTCCAGCAGGCCCAGTGCTCGACGGGCATCGCCGGCGGCGGCCCGGGCCAGCAGGTCGAGAATGTCGTCGTCCACTCTCAGGCGTCGCGCACCCAGGCCGCGTGTCTCGTCCGACAGGGCGCGTTTCAGTACCTCCACCAGCTCCGCCTCGCTGAGGGACGTCAGCACATGAACTCGGGCTCGCGAGAGCAGCGCCGAATTGACCTCGAAGGAGGGGTTCTCGGTGGTGGCGCCGATCAGCGTCAGCAGCCCCGATTCCACGTGGGGCAGCAGGGCATCCTGCTGGCTCTTGTTGAGGCGGTGGATCTCGTCGAGGAACAGCAGCGTGGCCTCGCTGCGGGCGCGGGCCCGCTCCACCGCGGCGCGGATCTCCTTGACGCCCGCCATCACCGCCGAGAGGTGCTCGAGCTCGGCGCCGGACTCGGCTGCCAGGATCTCCGCCAGGGTGGTCTTGCCGGTGCCCGGGGGGCCCCACAGGATCATCGAGCGCACCGCGCCGGTTTCGACCATGCGGGCCAGCGGCTTGCCGGGACCCACCAGCGCCTGCTGGCCCACATAGTCGGTCAGGGTGCGGGGCCGCATGCGCCAGGCCAGGGGCGCGCTGTGATCGCTCTCGTCGGTGAAGAGGTCCATGGCAGCTCCTTGTGTTGATCTTCCGCAGAGGCAGGGCGGGGTGCCGGCTGCTAGAGTGGGGGAGAATCATCGCAACCAGTCAGCCGATGAACCTCGTACCCGATGGCGCATCCAACAAGGTGTGTGCCAGTTCCCCATGTCACTGTACCGATGTCACTACACAGGAGGGCCCGACATGCCCATGATGACCCAACTGCGTCTGGATCATGCCAACATGGCGCGCATGTTGCACGTTCTGCAGCTGAAGCAGAAGACCCTGGCCAGGGGAGACCGCCCCAACTTTCAACTGGTGCGTGAGGTAGTTGACTACATTCTGGACTACATGGAAGGCTTCACCCTGCCCCTGGAGCGATTGTTCAGCGAACGCCTCAAGGAAGTCGCGCCCGAGAGCGTTGAGGTGACCGAGCGCCTTTCTTCCGATTACAAGGCGGTCAAGGCCCGCCTGATGCGGCTGTCGAACGATATCGACATGATCCTCATGGATGCGGTGGTACCCATGGATCGTTTCGCCGAAGACCTCAAGGCGTATCTCGACGCCCACCGTGCCTATCTGCGAGATGAGCGCGAGCTGCTCTTCCCCCTGATTCGTGGGCATTTCAACGACGAGGATATGGATCGCCTCGCCAAGGCGCTGCCCGAGGGTGCCACGGCCGAGCTGGAGCGTCTCCAGGAGGCCTATCCGGAGCTCTATGCCGAGCTGCGCGAGGCACCATTGCCCGCCTGACCCGGGCTGCCAGGGCACGCCAGCTGGGGTAGAATGCCGCCAACCCCAGCCGGTGCTCTGCAATGTCACGTCCCAACCCTTCCTTGATGTCCTCGCGCCGCCCTGATCGCCGCTCCTTGTTCGGGGGTGGGGGACATTGCTCATGAGCGGTGGGCCGATTCTGGTCTTCGACTCCGGGGTGGGCGGACTCTCCGTGGTGGAGGCCATTCGAGGCCGTCTGCCCGGCAAGGCGCTGACCTACGCCTGTGACAACGCCATGTTGCCCTACGGGCTGCGTGAAGATGACTGGCTGGTGGGACGCATCCTGCGGGTGTGCGAGGCCGCCGTTAAGGCCAGCCACTGCGTGACCCTGGTCGTGGCCTGTAACACCGCCAGCACCCTGGCGCTGGAGGGCCTGCGCGAACGGCTGTCGATCCCCGTGGTCGGCACCGTGCCGGCCATCAAACCGGCCGCGGCGCTATCGCACAGCGGTCATTTCGGACTGCTGGCAACCAGCGCTACCGTGTCGCGGCCCTATACCCTTGGCCTGATCGAAGCCTTCGCCGTCGACTGTCGTGTCACCCGCGTGGCGGCCGATGCCCTGGTTCGCGAGGCTGAGCGTTGGCTGGCCGGTGAGACACCGGATCTTGAGGTGATCGGCCGGGCCCTGGCGCCGCTCTGGGAGGATCCGGCGCTGGATACGGTGGTGCTGGGCTGCACCCACTTTCCGCTGCTGCGCGATTTTCTGGCCGCCGCCGCTCCCCGCGAGATCCAGTGGATCGACTCGAGCGACGCCATCGCCCGGCGCACGGCCCAGGTGGCCTCGGGCGTAGCGACGCGCGAGGCCCCGGGCGAGAGCCTGGTGACGGCTCTCGACCCCCGGCTGATCGCTGGCCTGGCCCGCTTTGGATTTGCCCCGCCGCGCCTGCTGGCGCTGGGCTGAACTCTTCCCTATCACTCCTTTCCCGTCTTTTTCTGAAGGAGGCTTCTTGGCCATTCCCGTCGTCGATCCCGCCCGCTATGACCAGCAGCTCGAGGCGAAACGCGAGCGTATCACCCGCGACTTCGCGCGCTTCTCGCCGCCACCGCTCGAGGTCTATCCCTCGCCGCCGAGCCACTATCGCGAGCGCTGCGAGTTCCGCCTCTGGCATGAGGGCGATGACCTCTTCTATGCGATGTTCGAGGTAGACCCCGAAAACCCCAAGAAGAAGTCGGTGGTACGCCTCGATGACTACCCGGTGGCCAGCCGGCGCATCAATGCGCTGATGCCGGCGCTGCTCGACGCCATCCGTGACGTGCCGCTGCTGCGTCGCCGGCTCTTCCAGGTGGAGTTCCTCACCACCCTCGCCGGCGAGGCCCTGGTGACCCTGATCTACCACCGCCCCCTGGATGAGGCCTGGGAGGCCGAGGCGCGCCGCCTGCAGGAGACCCTGGGCGTGATGATCATCGGGCGCTCCCGCAAGCAGCGCCTGGTGCTCGAGCGTGACCACGTCTGGGAGCGGCTCGAGGTGGAGGGGCGTGAGTTCGTCTACCAGCAGGTGGAGAACAGCTTCACCCAGCCCAACGCCGAGATCTGCCGCTCGATGCTGACCTGGGCCCGGGAGGTCACCCGGGACAGCCGGGACGGCGATCTGGTGGAGCTCTACTGCGGCAACGGCAACTTTACCGTGGCCCTGGCCGAGAACTTCCGGCGGGTGCTGGCCACCGAGATCTCGCGCACCTCGGTGGCCAGCGCCAGGGAGAACCTGGCCGCCAACGGCATCGACAATGTCACCGTGGGGCGAATGTCCGCCGAGGAGTTTGCCCAGGCGCTCAAGGGCGAGAAGGGCGGGCGCCGGGTGGCCGAGTGGGCCCTGGACGACTATGACTTCACCACCGTGCTGGTGGACCCTCCCCGTGCCGGGCTGGACGAGGCGAGCTGCCGCCAACTCGGTGACCATTCGCACATCGTCTATATTTCATGTAATCCGGAGTCGCTGTCGGACAATCTGGAGATTCTCTGCGAGACCCATGCGATCACGCGTTTCGCCCTGTTCGACCAGTTTCCCTGGACCCACCACTGCGAGTGCGGTGTGCTGCTGGAGCGACGCAGCTAGGCCCGATGCCCGTTGAAGGGCTGTCAAGCGGCGATGCCCAACCGTCATGCTCCATGAGCATGTTGGTATCGGGGTGCGGCGGGACCGGAGAGTCACGTAAGCTGACCGCGGGGTGCCCTCTGCGGGCGCCGAGGCGGATACTTCCCGGTCGCATCCGCGGCCCAAGGTACGAGGTGATGGATGCAGCATGTTGCGAACAACGACGCCAGACAGGATTTTATCAAGCAGCTCTCTGAGCGATTGAGCGCGCGGCTGGATGACAGGAAGGCAGCGGAAGTGGAGGCCTTCGCCAGCTACTTCTACTCCACCATGCCCATCGATGATCTCGAGGGCAGGCGCTTCGACGACCTCTACGGGGCCACCCTGTCGGTCTGGCACTTCTTGCAGGAGTTTGACCTGTCCCACCCCAAGGTGCGCGTCTTCAATCCGGACTACGAGGAGCACGGCTGGCAATCCCCCCACACCTTCGTGGCGGTACTGCATGAGGACATGCCTTTCCTCGTGGACTCGGTGCGCATCGAGCTCAATCGTCGCGGCATCACCGTGCACGCCATCCACAACGCCGTGCTCGCGACGGAGCGCGATGGCAACGGTCGGCTGCAGCGAGTAGCTTCGCCTCGTGATGCCGATACTCCGAGTGGGCGTGAGTCACTGGTGGTGATCGAGATCGATCGCCACTCCGACCCAAGCATGCTCCAGGAGATGCAGACCAGCCTTCACGAGGTGCTGGTGGACGTGCGCACCGCGGTTAACGATTTCGAGCCGATGCGCGAGCGGGTCAGGACCGCCCTGGAGGGGCTGCGCGCCGGCTGCCCGCCACAGACCGATCCCGATGATCATCAGGAAGCCATCGAGTTTCTCGAGTGGCTGCTGCACGACAACTTCACTTTCCTCGGTTATGACGCCTACGAAGTCACCGAGAAAAGCGGCAGACAGCATCTCTCCAGGGTCAAGGGCAGCGAACTGGGCGTTTTCCAGCTCGATCAGCCGCGCTACCGCGAGCGTATCCGCACCGAGCTGGGCGTCGAGGAGGGCGAGTTCGTGCTGGTGCCCGAGCTGCTGTCGTTTGCCAAGAGCGCCCACCACGCCCGGGTTCACCGCCCCACCTATCCCGACTACATCTCCATCGACCGTTACGATGAACAGGGCAACCTGATCGGAGAGCATCGTTTCCTGGGTCTGTTCACCGCCACCGTTTATAACGAATCGCCGCGCAACGTTCCTATCCTGCGCCGCAAGCTCAAGGCGGTAATGGAGATTGCCGGCTTCAACCCCAAGGGCCACAACGGCAAGCAGCTCCTGCAGATCCTCGAGGTCTATCCCCGCGATGACCTCTTCCAGATCGACACCGAGGAGCTCGCCAAGACCGCGCTGGGCATCCTCGGCATCCGAGAGCGTCGCCGGGTGCGGCTGTTCATCCGCGAGGACCGCCCCGGACGTTTCTACTCCTGCCTTGCCTATGTTCCAAGGGACGTCTTCTCCACCGAGCTGCGTCAGCGCATCCAGAATCTGCTCTGTGAGGAGCTCGATGCCACCTTCGGTGATTTCAACACCTATCTTTCCGAGTCGGTGCTGGCGCGCATCCAGTTCATCCTGCGTTTCAATGGCGACAGCCCGGTGGAGTACGATCTCAGGCGGCTTGAATCCAAGGTGGCTCAGCTGGCCCGCAACTGGCGCGACGATCTTCAGGTTGCCAGCATCGAGGGCTTCGGCGAAGAGCAGGCCAATCGGCTGATGGATCGCTTTCGGGATGCCTTCCCGGCCAGCTATCGGGACGACTTCAACGCGCGGACGGCGGTCTACGATCTGCAGCATATCGGCGAGCTGGACGAAGGTGCGCCGCTGGCACTGTCGCTCTACCGGCTGGTGGAGGAGGAGGGCAGCGGGGTCAACCTCAAGCTGTTCCACCGCGACAAGCCGATTCCGCTCTCCGACGTGTTGCCGATGATGGAGAACCTCGGGCTGCGGGTGATCGGAGAGCGTCCCTACGACATCGGGGCCAGTGACGCCAACTACTGGATCCATGACTTCGACCTTGAACACCACACCAGCGTCGAGGTGAACCTCCAGGAGATGCGCGAGCCCTTCATCGAGGCGTTCCAGCGCATCTGGGCCGGGGAAGCGGATAACGACGGCTTCAATCGGCTGATCATCGGCGCCAATCTGACCTGGCGCGAAGTGGCCATGCTGCGCGCCTATGCACGCTATCTGAAGCAGATTCGCTTCGGTGTTTCCCAGGAGTACATGGCCAATACCCTCTCCAGCCATCCGGAGATCACCCGAGAGCTGGTGACCCTGTTCGAGCTGCGCTTCGATCCCGAAGAGCGCCCTGCCGAGAGTGAGGTGGAGGCGTGTCTCGAGCGCATCCAGCGCCTGCTCGACGAGGTGGCCAGCCTCAACGACGATCAGCTTCTGCGCCGCTATGTGGAGCTGATCCAGGCCACCCTGCGCACCAACTACTACCAGGCCCGCGAGGATGGCCAGCCCAAGGATTACATGGCCTTCAAGCTGGAGCCTTCCAAGGTCACCGGCATGCCGAAACCGCGGCCGGTCTTCGAGATCTTCGTCTCCTCGCCGCGGGTCGAGGGCGTTCACCTGCGTGGCGGCAAGGTGGCCCGTGGCGGCCTGCGCTGGTCTGACCGCTTCGAGGACTACCGTACGGAGGTGCTCGGTCTGGTCAAGGCGCAGCAGGTCAAGAACTCGGTGATCGTGCCGGTGGGTGCCAAGGGGGGATTCGTCTGCAAGCGTCTCCCCGAAGGGGACCGCGAGGCCTTCCAGCGGGAGGGGGTCGAGTGTTACAAGATCTTCATTCGCGCGCTGCTCGACGTCACCGACAACCTCAAGGGCGGTGAACTGGTTCCACCGCGGGCGGTGGTGCGTCACGACGAGGACGACCCCTACCTGGTGGTGGCGGCCGACAAGGGCACCGCCACCTTCTCCGATATCGCCAACGAGATCTCCGCCGAGTACGGCCACTGGCTGGGCGATGCCTTCGCCTCCGGTGGCGCCAACGGTTACGATCACAAGAAGATGGGCATCACCGCCAAGGGGGCCTGGGAATCGGTCAAGCGCCACTTCCGCAACCTGGGGGTGAACACCCAGGAGGATGAGTTCAGCGTCGTCGGCATCGGCGACATGGGCGGGGATGTCTTCGGCAACGGCATGCTGCTCTCCGACAGGATCCGCCTGGTGGGGGCCTTCAACCACCTGCATATCTTCATCGACCCCGACCCCGACGCCGCGGCCACCTTCGCCGAGCGGCAGCGCCTGTTTGATATGCCGCGTTCCAGCTGGGAGGACTTCGACGCCTCGTTGATCTCCGAGGGCGGCGGGATCTTCAAGCGCAGTGCCAAGTCGATTCCGATCTCGGCACAGATGAAGGCTGTTTTCGGCATCAAGGAGAGCAAGCTTTCGCCCAGCGAATTGATTCGCGCCATGCTCAAGTCGCAGGTGGATCTTCTGTGGAACGGAGGCATCGGCACCTACGTCAAGGGCAGCGAGGAGACCGACGCCCAGGTGGGCGACAAGGCCAACGACGGCCTGCGCATCGATGGCCGCGAGTTGCAGTGCCGGGTGATCGGCGAGGGCGGCAACCTCGGCTTCACCCAGCGTGGGCGCATGGAAGCGGCCGCCCGGGGAGTCCGGGTCAACACCGACTTCATTGACAATGCCGGCGGGGTCAACTGCTCCGACCATGAAGTCAATATCAAGATTCTCGTCGACGAGGTGGTCAAGCGCGGCGATATGACCGACAAGCAGCGTAACCAGCTTCTCGCCGACATGACCGACGAAGTTTCCGCATTGGTGCTGATCGGTAACTACCGGCAGACCCAGGCGCTGGACCTGGCCGAGACCCTTTCGCGAGAGGGAATTGGTCCCTTCCGCCGATTCATCAGCGAGTTGGAGGCGGCCGGTCAGCTCGACCGCGAACTGGAGTTCCTGCCTGCCGACGAGGTTCTCGAGGAGCGCGCCGTCAACCAGCAGGGCATGCTGCTGCCGGAGCTTTCGGTGCTGATCTCCTATGCCAAGAGCGTGCTCAAGGGCGACCTGATCGTCTCCGAGGTGCCCGATGATTCGGTCATCGAGCGTCACGTGGAGCGGGTCTTTCCCAGCGTTCTGGTGGAGCGATACCGTGACGAGATGTATCAACACCGCCTCAAACGCGAGATCGTCGCCACCCAGGTCGCCAACGATCTGGTTGACCACATGGGGATCGTCTTCGTACGTCGGCTGATCGATGCCACCGGCGCCGGGCGGGCCGAGATTGCCCGGGCCTACGTGATTGCGCGGGAGGTATTCAAGCTCGATAACCTGTGGCAACAGATCGAGGCGCTGGACAACCGGGTGCCGAGCGCCGTGCAGTACGGCATGATGACCGATCTGATGCGTCTGATTCGCCGCGCGACCCGCTGGTTCCTGCGTGCCCGGCTGGGAGCGGATACCCGTGACACCATCGAGTATTTCGCACCGCGCCTGGCCCAGATCCAGGAGGGTATCGGGGAGCACCTGCGCGGCGAGGAGCTCGATGCCTGGCAGGCCCGCCGAGCCGAGCTCATCGCGTCCGGCGCGCCCGAAGCGCTGGCCGATGTCTCGGCGGCGGCTGCCAGCCTCTACGCGGGGCTGGGCATCATCCAGGCGGCTCGCCAGGCCAATGAGAAGCCTCAGAGGGTGTCCGAGGTGTACTACAAGATTGGCAATCGCCTGGAGCTACCGTGGCTGATCGGCCAGATCACCGCGCTCAAGGTGCGCGACACCTGGCAGGCCCAGGCTCGCGACACCTTTCGCGATGACGTCGACCGCCAGCAGCTGGCGCTCACCGTCAGCGTGCTGCGCATGGAGGGCGGTGCGAGCGAGGCGAGCGAGCGTGTCGATCAGTGGCTGGAGCTGCATGCCGGCATGCACAGCCGCTGGTGCAAGCTGCTCGCGCAGGTAGGCAGCGGCGGCCAGGGTGGCTTCCCGCTGTTTGCCGTGGCCGTGCGCGAGCTGGTGGATCTGGCGGAGAGCAGCCAGGAGACCTGATCCCGCCGGTGGTCTCTCGAAACGACGAACCCCGCCGATCGGCGGGGTTCGTCGTTTCACGCGGAGGGCTGCCTTCAGGGCGTCACAGCAGGAAGAGGGTAGCCAGGCCCAGGAAGGCCATGAAGCCCACCACGTCGGTAACGGTGGTCAGCACCACTGACCCGGAGAGGGCCGGGTCGATGCCGGCTCGCTTGAGCATCAGGGGAATCACGATGCCGGCAACGCCGGCGGCCAGCATGTTGATCACCAGCGCGGCGGCGATGATGATCCCGATGGCCACGTTGCCGAACCAAGCTACCGCAAGTACCGCCACCACCAGCGACCACACCACGCCGTTGATGGCGGCGATGCCCACCTCCTTGCGCAGCAGCCAGGTGCTGTTGGTGCGGCTGATCTGTCCCAACGCCATGCCGCGAATGGCGAGTGTCAGGGTCTGGCTGCCGGCGATGCCCCCCATGCTGGCCACGATCGGCATCAGCACTGCCAGGGCGACGATCTTGTCCAGGGCGTCCTCGAAGCGGCCGATGACCCAGGCGGCCAGAAAAGCGGTGACCAGGTTGATGCCCAGCCATACCGCCCGACGTTTGGCGCTGGGCAGGATGGAGGCAAACAGGTCCTCCTCCTCGTCCAGGCCCGCCATGTTCATCAGCGCCTGGTCGGAATTCTCGCGGATCACATCGACGATGTCGTCGATGACGATGCGACCCAGCAGCAGGCCCGATTCATCCACCACCGGCGCCGTGACCAGGTCATGGGTCTGGAAGAGGGTGGCCACATCGCTGGACTTCATGTCGACGCGAATGCTGTCGACCTCCCGGTCCATCAGGTCGGCCACGGCCATCTCCGGATCATGGCTGACCAGACGGGCCAAGGATAGGACTCCGACGAAGCGGCCATCGCGATCCACTACCATCAGCTGGTAGGTGTTGTCCGGCACCGACTCCTTCCAGCGCAGGAAGCGTCGCACGGTCTCCAGGCTGACGTCGCCGCGCACGGCGATGGTGTCCGTGCGCATCAGGCGGCCCGCGCTGTCCTCCTCGAAGGAGAGTGTTTCCTCCAGTCGCGTGCGCTGAAGCTCGTCCATGGAGCGCAGCATGTCCTCTGCAACCTGCTGCGGCAGGTCCTCGAAGATCTCCGCCAGATCGGTGGTGTCCAGCGCCGCTGCCGCGGCCACGATCTCTTCGTGGTCCATGTCCTCGAGCAGGGTGCCGCGCACCTCGTCGTGCACATGGAGCAGTACCTCACCATCCACCTCGGTGGGAACCCGCTGCCAAAGCCGGACCCTAGCTGTTGGCGGCAGTGACTCCAGCAGCAGGGCGATCTCGGCGGGTTCCAGGTCGGCGATGACGGCATCGACGGCGTCCAGCCGTTCTTCGCCCATGGCGCTGTGGATCCGCGACAGGCGGTCCTCCAGGATTGAGGTGGTTTCGGCCATGCGGGTCTCCTGGGCAGCGGGGCGGCGTCGTGTCGGGGCTGAGGCGCTGTTATACTCTTCGCCGCTCGCGACTGCCACATCCGGAGATGTCATGTATTCCCTTGCCCGCAAGATCCTCTTTCGCCTCGATGCCGAAACCGCCCACGGCGTCGCGCTGACGGGGGTCGACCTGGCCGAACGCCTGGGTCTGGCGGCCCGATTGAGTGGCGGTCGCGTGGAGGATCCGGTTGAAGTGATGGGGCTCAGGTTTCCCAATCGGGTGGGCCTGGCTGCCGGGCTCGACAAGAATGCCGATCACCTCGACGCCCTGGGGGCGCTGGGCTTCGGCTTCGTCGAGGTGGGTACCGTGACGCCGAAGCCCCAGCCGGGGAATCCACGGCCGCGAATGTTCCGGCTGCCCGAGGCCGGCGCCATCATCAACCGCATGGGCTTCAATAACGCCGGTGTCGATCATCTGGTCGAGAAGGTCATGGCGAGTCGCTACGACGGCGTGATCGGCATCAATATCGGCAAGAACCTCACCACTCCGGTGGAACAGGCGGTAGACGACTACCTGATCTGCCTGCGGAAGGTACATGCCCACGCCCACTACATCACCGTGAACATCTCCTCGCCCAACACCCCGGGGCTTCGTACTCTGCAGTTCGGCGAGCAGCTGGACGCGCTGCTCTCGGCGCTGCGCGAGGAGGGGGGCCGCCTCGATCGCGACGGAGGCCGTCGGGTGCCGCTGGCGGTGAAGATCGCCCCGGACATGGATGCCGAAGAGGTCGGCCTGGTAGCCCGCTGCCTGGCAGCCAACGGTATCGACGCGGTGATCGCCACCAACACCACGATCTCTCGCGACGCGGTGGCGGGGCTGGTGCATGCGGAGGAGGCGGGTGGGCTCTCCGGTCGTCCGGTGTTCGAGGCCTCCAACGCGGTGATCCGCGAGCTGCGTCGCCAGCTGCCCGAGATGCCGATCATCGGTGTGGGCGGTATCGACAGCGGAGCGGCGGCGCTCGACAAGCGCGATGCCGGCGCCGATCTGGTGCAGCTCTATTCGGGCTTCATCTACCGCGGCCCGGCCCTGGTGGGAGAGTGTGCCAGGGCCCTGAAGGCAAGGGACGGTCGTTGACGGCGGCGTGCGCGGGAAGGGATGCCGAGAAGGGGGAGGCCAGGAGGAAATGCAAAAAGCCCGTGGCGACTGCCACGGGCTCCATTGAGGGTTGTGAACCAACGAGAGTAGAAAAAGGGTTCACATCACCATGGGGTTCTTGTGGATGCCGGAGACACCCGTCATGCCGGACCATTGATCCCCACGACCTTCACGCCAACCGCTCATCCAGTATTCACGAAGATTGATGTCCTGACTCGGACAGTCATCGCGAGAGCGACCCGTAACACCTGCCTTGTAGCCATGAATGTAGGCACGCTGGAAGCGATCACGTTTCTGTCGTTTCATTGGATTACCTCTTGATAAGGTATCAATCTGGCAGGCTGAGCATAGGGCTCGAGCCACGCCCTGACATGCCACGGACTTCCCTGTTGAATATTGAGCCCGTTGACAGGAAACGCATGCGTTCTTCAGTAGCTACTAGAGTATTGATAGCCCACTTCGAACGCGCTTGTCGACCTCCGATTTGTAACAACCCGTTCACCTGCCTGACACGGTGGGCCCCGAGAATCTGCCAAGCGGTATCAACTCGATGACATCTCCACTAAACGACTCCACGCTGGACCTCCTGGCCACCTGCCCCCGGGGGCTCGAGCTGCTGTTGTCCGAAGAGCTCGCCGCCCTGGGCGTCGAGCCCGGCAAGACCACGGTGGGCGGGCTGACACTGCGCGCCGATCTGGCCGGTGCCTATCGTGCCTGTCTGTGGTCGCGGCTGGCCAACCGGGTAGTGCTCTGCCTGGCCCGGGAGGAGGGCATCGAGACCCCCGAGCAGCTGCGCTCCGCCGTAGCCGCCGTCGACTGGTCCCGTCATCTGCCGCCGGGGTCGACGCTGGCGGTGGACTTCCACGGCCGCTCCGAGGCGATCCGCCACACCCGCTTCGGCGCCCAGACCGTCAAGGACGGCGTGGTCGATCGCCTGCAGGCCGCTGGGCTGGCGCGCCCCGATATCGATCTGGCGTCGCCCGACCTGAGACTCTACGCCCACCTGCATCGCGGGCGGTTGACCATCGGCGTGGATCTCTCCGGGGACAGCCTGCACCGCCGCGGCTATCGCCGCGATGTCGGCCATGCGCCGCTCAAGGAGAACCTGGCAGCGGCGCTGCTGGTGCGCGCCGGCTGGCCGGCCCTGGCCCGTGAGGGGGCGCCGCTGGTCGACCCGCTGTGCGGCGCCGGCACCCTGCTGATCGAGGCGGCGTTGATGGCCGCCGACGTGGCACCGGGGCTGGCCCGGGAGCGGTTCGGTTTTCACGGCTGGGCCGGCCACGACGAGACGGTCTGGCGCGAACTGAAACGCGAGGCGGAGGCGCGCGCGGGTATTGGCCGCAAGCGCTGCCGTTCGCGATTCCACGGGATGGATCAGAGCCCCGCGGCGCTCGCCGCTGCCAAGGCCAACGCCATGCGCGCCGGCATCCCGGCACTGATCACCCTCACCGGCGGGGGGCTGGCCGAGCTATCTCGTCCCGAGGGGCTGGACGATGCGCCGCCGGGCCTGGTGATCACCAACCCGCCCTACGGCGAGCGTCTTGGTGAGCTGCCGGAGCTGGTCGGCCTCTATGCACGCCTGGGCGAACGGGTGCGGGCGGCCTTTCCCGGCTGGCGGCTGGCGGTCTTCACCGGCAATCCGGATCTCGGTCACCGCATCGGCCTGAGGGCCTACAAGCAGTATGCCCTGCTCAACGGGCCCCTGGAGGCCAAGCTGCTGCTGATGGCGGTACCCGAGCTCGATGCGGATGGCTCCCGGGAAGGCGTCGCCCCGCGCCGCTCGGAGGGGGCCCAGATGTTCGCCAATCGTCTGGAGAAGAATCGCAAACGCCTGAAGAAGTGGCTCAAGCAGAGCGGAGAGAGCTGCTATCGGCTCTATGACGCCGACATGCCGGAGTACGCCCTGGCCATCGATGTCTACGGTGATCGGGTGCACGTGCAGGAGTATGCCGCTCCCCGGACCATCGATGTCGGCCAGGCTCAGAAGAGACTCTTCGAGGCGCTGGGGGTGATCCCGGAGGTGCTCGAGATCGACCCGGCGCGGGTGGTGGTCAAGCGTCGCGAGCGCCAGAGCGGCAGCGCCCAGTACCAGAAGCAGGGTGCCAGCGGCGAACGCTTCGAAGTGTGCGAGGGGCGTGCCCGGCTGTGGGTCAACCTGCGCGACTATCTGGACACCGGCCTGTTCCTGGATCACCGTCCGGTGCGCCGGATGCTGGGCGAAATGGCGCCGGGCAAACGCTTTCTCAATCTCTTCTGCTACACCGCCACCGCAACGGTGCAGGCGGCGCTGGGCCCCCGCACCGCCGAGGGGATAGCCGGTGCCAGCGACAGCGTCAGCGTGGACCTCTCCAACACCTACCTGGAGTGGGCGCGGGACAACTTCACTCTCAACGGCCTCGACCCCAGCCGCCACCGGGTGGTGCGTGACGATTGCCTGCGCTGGCTCCAGACCGCCGGGGACGAGTTCGACCTGATCTTCATGGATCCGCCCACCTTCTCCAACTCCAAGAAGATGGAGGAGACCCTCGACGTGCAACGTGATCATGGGCGCCTGGTGCGCCTGGCCATGGCGCGCCTGGCGCCGGGCGGCACCCTGGTGTTCTCCAACAACCAGCGCCGCTTCAAGCTGGACGCCGACCTGTCCGAGCACTACGCGGTGGAGGAGATCTCGTCGAGGAGCTTCGACCCGGATTTTTCACGTAAACCGGGACTTCACCATGTCTTCCTGATTCGTCATCGGGAGATGGCATGATCCCGTTGACGCTCTACACCACCCTGGGCTGCCACCTGTGCAGCCAGCTCGAGGGCCTGCTCGGCCATCTATGTGACGAGCCGGTGGCGCTTGCGCGGGTCGAGATCAGCGAGGACGATGCCCTCATGGAGCGCTACGGGGTGCGCATCCCGGTACTGGCGGATGACGAGGGGCAGGAACTGGACCGGGGTTTCGATGCCCCGCGGCTGGCGGCCTGGCTGGCCGAACGGGGCTGGCTCAACGAAGCGGCCTGGGAGGCGCTGCGGTGCCAGCTGGAAGGCGAGGAGACGCCCCGTGAGGTTCAGGGCGCCGAGATGCGCCGCGGCCGGCGCTATCTGGGCTGAGGCTAGAGTGCGTCAAGCAGCGACAGCTGGCTGACCGCCCGGCGCCCCTCGGGGCTGTTGTCCTCCACCTCCAGCACCTTGCGAAAGCCCCGCGAGGCCTGGATGGTGGTCTCGTCGGCCAGCCACATCAGCGCCTGATCATGGTCATCGGCCAGCTGATGCTTGAGGCCCCCGAACTGGGTGCCGATCTGCCCCCAGGCGCGGCTGAAGATCCAGTCGCTGAACATGTCCTGATGGATATGCACCAGCACATAGTCATGGTCGGTTTCCCAGCGGACGATCATCAAGGCTCCTGGAACGCAGAGGCTCCCCGTGGCGGTTGGGGAGTGATAGGTTGGAGGGTATTGTAATCGCCTGAGAAGTGGGAACAAGAGACCATGCGAATCCTTGTCGATGCCGACGTGCCTGCCGTTGACCTCTGCTTCCGCGACCTGGGGGAGGTGGTCCGTCTGCCGGGACGCGAGATCACGGCCGCTGCCCTGCGAGATATCGATGCCCTGGTGGTCCGCTCCATTACCCGTGTCGATGAATCGCTGCTCGCCGAGGCCAACCGGCTGCGCTTCGTCGGTACCTGCACCATCGGCACCGACCATATCGAGCTCGGCGCGCTGGAAGAGCGCGGCATCGCCTTTGCCAGCGCCCCCGGTTGCAACGCCGAAGCGGTGGTCGACTACGTGCTGGGCAGCCTCTCGACCCTGGCCGAGCGGCAGGGCTGGCAGCTTCGCGAGCGACGTGTTGGCGTGGTGGGAGCGGGCAACGTGGGCGGTCGGCTGCTGAGTCGCCTGACCGCCATGGGCATCGAGTGTCTGGCCTGTGACCCACCCAGGGTCGAGAAAGAGGGCGTCGAAGGCCGGAATCTCCCGGGCTTCGTCGATCTTGGGACCCTGATCGACGACTGCGGCGTGCTCTGCCTGCATACTCCCCTGGTGCGCGAAGGCCCCCATGCCACTCACCACCTGCTGGGGGCAGAGGCCATCGCCGACCTGGCGGCGGGCACGGTGCTGCTCAACGCCGGGCGCGGCGACTGTGTCGATGGCGCCGCCCTGCGCCAGCGGCTGGCGGGGCAGGGCGATATCAGCGCGGTGCTCGATGTCTGGGAGCACGAGCCGGCCATCGACGGCGCCCTGCGCGACCTCGCCGAGATCGCCACGCCGCACATTGCCGGCCATAGTCTGGACGGCAAGCGCCGCGGTACCCACATGATCTACCGGGCGCTCTGCGAGCGGCTCGGCCTGCCTTCCCGGGTGACTCTGGATGACCTGTTGCCGGCCCCGCCTCTGCTCAAGCTGGCGCTGGGCTCAGGGCTCGACGCCGAGGAGGCGCTGCGGCTCTGTCTTCGCGCCGTCCACGACGTGCGCCGTGACCATGACAGCCTGCTGCGCGAGAGCCGCCGCCAGGGCATGTCCCGGGGGTTCGACGCCTGCCGCGCGGGCTACCCGCTGCGCCGAGAGTTCGCCACTCTGGAGGCAGTCTTGGTAGAGCCCGATGAGCCGCTCGCCAGCCTTCTGGCGGGCGCCGGGTTTCGTGTTGCCTGATGCCAGGGCAGCCAGCCAGGGTCGCAGCCCGTGGCTGTCGCCTTCCCGGCTCGAGTCGCTGCCTCGGTGAGAATGCAAAGCATTGTCACAACATCCGGCCGTCGGCTGCTTAACGAGTTCCTTCCGAGTAACATTGCCACATCCCACCTTCGCCACGCGGCGTTGGTCCCTGTCCCCGTGTCAGATATCAGAGAGCTGCCCGATGCTGGTAGTGGATCGCCCCAAGCGTATCAAGGTCCCCGCGGTGGCTTTCCGCCGCGAGTTCGAGCTTCCCATCGTGTCCCATTCGCGGCACCAGGTCAGGCTGGTGGCCAGGTCGTGGATGATGATCCAGGATCTCGAGTATCGTGATCCCACGCTGTTGCCGGAGCACCTTTCGCGAATCATGGTCATCACCGAAGAGGCCGATATGCGGGTAATCCTGAAGGCGACCGGCCGGCTCCTGGTCGAACTTCCCGAGCTCGGTCAGGTCGAGATTCATCGCCGCATCATGCAGCTGCATGCCGATATCATGGCCTCATATCACGACTCGAGACGTCGCTTGCGTGCCCCCATGCGTCATTGACCACTCCTGCCCGAGTGATCCCTGCCCCTTGTCCCGCCCGGTGCGGGATTTTTTTAACTGGTCACCGCCTGCGGAGCAGCGAATGTCAATTCATGTCACGTCTTGTCGTGGCGGTTCGCTTGCAGCACTGCTGGCCATCACACTTTAAATAGCATGTTAATCAAGGATGCATTCATTGCGCTGCATGATCATCGATGACGATCCGACCATGCGGTCCCTGGTCGGAAGCCTGCTCTCCAGGCAGGGCCATGATATCGATACGGCCGAGGGCCTGTGCGAGCTTGAACACGCCCCTGAAAGGCTCGATGTCGACCTGGTGATCCTGGACTATCGCCTGGGGCGGTCGACCGGCCTGGACGTGATTCGTCTGCTGATGACGTCGTCCATCACGCCCCATATCATTCTGCTGAGCGGAGCGGAGCGTGAACGTGTCATGGGAGCAGTGGAGCTGGGTCGCGCCTATGGGCTGCACATGCTGGGAGTGCTCGAGAAGCCTCTGGATGCACCGGCCCTGCTGCGGATCGTCGAACAGCTGAAGGCCTCACTGCGGGTGGTCAGTTCCGGCCATATTCGTGCCGCTCTGGAGCGCAGCCACTTCCTGCTGGCCTATCAGCCCAAGTTCTGTCTGTCGACGGGGCGGGTGATCGGGGTGGAGGCGCTGGCCCGGTGGCAGGACCCAGAGCTGGGCCTGGTACCGCCCGATCGCTTCATCTCGGTGGCGGAGAAGGACGGGCAGATCATTCCCCTGACCTGGCAGCTGGTCGAACAGGCCCTGGCACAGCAGTATCGCTGGCGCCGGGCGGGCATCGATCTGGACATGGCCATCAACCTCTCGCCGGCCGTGCTGGAAACCGACGACTTTCTGCCACAGTTCCTGCGCCGCCTGACCGCGCACGACGTCACGCCGGCGAGTCTGACGCTGGAACTGACCGAGACGCGCGGCATTCGCGACATGAACCGTGCCATTCACCAACTCTCGCACCTTCGCGATCTGGGGTTCAGTATCGCCATCGATGATTTCGGCACCGGCAATGCCTCGATGCTCCAGCTCTACCGTCTTCCCTTCACTCAGCTCAAGATCGACAGGGCGTTCGTGGCCGACTGCACCGACGACGAAAAGGCCGAGTCGATCATCCAGATGGTCGTCGAACTGGCCAGGCGGCTGGGGCTCGACGTGGTCGCCGAGGGAGTCGAGACCCTGGAGCAGGGCCGCCTTCTCAAGCGGGCGGGCTGCCACGCCGGCCAGGGGTATTTCTTCTCACGCCCGCTGTATGCAGACCGCTTCGAGGCCTGGTATGGCAACTTCGGCAGGCAGCTTCCCGACAAGGAGGGGATCTCATGGCACACCATGCAACGGTTCATCCAGCAGTGTCATCCCGCCTGAGTGGACACGGCAGTCGTGGCCAGGGCGAGGGCTTCATGGCCGACACCCTGGCGGGCTTTGTCGATGAGGCCTGGCTGCTGATCGAGGATGGAGACTTTCTCGGCCTGCAGCGCGCGGCGAGCCATCTGTCCTCCTGTGCCAGGGCGCTGGGGCAGGACTTCATCCGCGATGTCGCGGGCATGATGGTTGTGTCGGCCGCTGAGCAGGAGGCCGAGCGCTGTCATCTCTTCCTGGCGGTGATCCAGCGCGAGTGGAATACCGTCATGGGCTGAGGGTGATATCCCGCGTTCCGTGCCTACTCGACGTCGATGCGGGTGACTTGCCAGACGGTGCGGAACAGACGCTGCTGGCTAGAGAGCCCATGGCCCTCGGGATAGAGCAGGAGCAGCGGACCGAACTCACGAACGTTCAGGGGCTTTCCGTTGCCGCGATGGGCCAGCATGGCCCGCATCGCGTCGGATTCGGCGAGAGAGACCCGGGTGCTGTAGCCATCCAGGCCCGTCACCACCAGGGTATCGCCGCGAATCTGGAGATGCTCGATCAGACTGCTGAGCAGCGGACCCTCGAAGCGCACGGGTTCGTCATGCCATGGTACCCGAGTCTCCATGCTGGCCTGGGGCAGTGTCAGCAGCACCTGACGATCCAGCGTCAGCTGGGCACTTCCCGGGCCGTTCTGGACGGTGAGCAGCGGCGCGGTGCCGGAAGAGGCGGTGACGACCAGCGGCCATAGCCAGGCAAGAGCAAGAAGGATAATCCTTGTACAATTATTGTTCGGCATCGACGATTCCCCCTCGGATGCTGCCCCGGTTCCCTCGAAACCCAAGGATAACAAGCGATGGCGTGTTTCCGCGGGGGCGCAATGTCAACAAGTGTTACGCCCGGTGAAGACGGCGTACATCCAGCGTAAACTGGTAATGTAACTATTGTACAAGGTTTTGTCATGCGTATTGCGGTGCTCGAGGATGATCCCGACCAGCTGGATTTCATTGACCGTTGCCTTGGCGCGGACAGTCACACGCGAGTGCTGATGCAGCGTGCCGGCGAGCTCCACCGCCGGCTGCAGACCGAACCCTTCGACCTGCTCATCCTGGATTGGCACCTGCCCGATGCCAGCGGCCTGGAGGTGATGGGCCATTTGCGCCATGGCCATGCCTGGCAGCAGCCGATCCTCTTCATCACCGCGGAGTCGAGGGAGGACGCCGTGGTCACGGCGCTCGAGGCCGGGGCCGATGATTTCCTGCACAAGCCGCTGAATCCGGCCGAGCTTCGTGCCAGGGTCAGGGCGCTAGGGCGTCGCACGTCCCAACTCCAGTCCGCCAAGGCGGTGGCGCTGGGCGAGTATCGGCTCTCGCGGGTGCCGCGTGGGGTGGTGGTAAGGGGCGATCCGGTGCCGTTGACCGAGCGGGAGTATCAGCTGGTCAACCTCTTCTTCAGTCACCCGGGCCGACTGCTGTCACGCCAGCTCCTGCTCGAGCTGGTCTGGGGGCTGCAGGGTGACGTCCAGACACGCACGCTCGATACCCATATCAGTCGGGTGCGGCGAAAACTGGGGCTGAACGGGAGCTGCGGCCTTCGCCTGCGCAGCGTCTACCAGTATGGCTACCGTCTCGAGGAGGTGTGCCTGGCCGATCAGGCGTGACGGCGGGTGATATAACCCCTCTCGGCGAGAGCTGTCTCGGTGCTCTTGGCCAGCTGGTTCAGCTGCTCGACCCGGGCCTTCAGGCCTGGCAAGTCGATCTCCAAAGCCTGGCGCTCCAGGGCGGCGGCGGCATCGGCAAGGCCCGAACAGCCCATCGAGGCGGCGGCCCCCTTGAGGGCATGGGCTGCCTCGCCGAGCTCATCGCGATCCTCACCGGTGAGGCTCTCGGCCATGCGCGAGTGCCGCTCCTCCAGTCGCTCGATAAAGCGCTCGATGAGGCCGCTCAGGGTATCCTGTCCCAGCGATGTCTCCAGGGATGTCAGCGTGGCCGCATCGAGCAGCGGTCCGGGGGTGTCTTGGACGCCACCGGCGCCGGCCGCGACGCCGTCCATCAGGGGGGACGATTCGAGGTTCTGTGTCGATTCGAACCCGGAGGAGGCGGCGGGGGCGTCGGCTCGCAGGTGGCCAGCCTCGGCCTCGTGTGGAGTCAGCAGCGGGCGCAGCGTGCGGTAGAGGTCGCTGCGGGTAAAGGGTTTGCAGAGCACATCGTCCATTCCCGCCTCGCGGCAGCGTCGCTGGTCCTCGGGCATGGCATTGGCGGTCATGGCGACGATCGGCAGGCGAGGGCCGCTGGGCGATTCCTGTCGGCGCCAGCGCCGGGTAGTCTCCAGCCCGTCTAGCACCGGCATCTGCATGTCCATCAGCACCAGGTCGAAGGATTCCCTGGCCAGGCATTCCAGCGCGGCCTGGCCGTTCTCCGTCAGGCCCACCTCCAGGCCAAGGCGCTCCAGCATGGCCTGGGCCAACTCCCGGTTGGTGGGGTGATCCTCCACGACCAGGATCCGGCCGCGAGGCAGCGGTGGGGCGGGACGTCCAGTCTCTGCGTTCACCAGGCCGGCGTGCCGGTCCACCGCCCCACGGGAGGCGCTCGCCAGCGGCAAGTCGAACCAGAACAGGCTGCCCAGGCCGACATGGCTCTCGAAGTCGATACGCCCCCCCATGGCGGTCACCAGCCGTTCGCAGATCGCCAGCCCCAGCCCGGAGCCGCCGTAGCGTCGCGAGATCGAGCTGTCGACCTGGGAGAAAGGCTTGAACAGTGCCTGGCGGCGCTCCTCGGGAATCCCGCAGCCCGTGTCACGCACCAGGAAACGCATCTCTCCCGTTTCAGTGAGCTGCACCTTGAGGCTGATGGCTCCCTCCGAGGTGAACTTGAAGGCGTTGTTGAGCAGGTTCATCAGCACCTGGCGCAGCCGGTTGGCATCTCCCTCGAGGCAGTCGGGCACCTCGCTCTCGACGATCATATGGAAGGCGATGCCGCGCGCCTCGCTCTGCAGCTGGTAGGCCCGGGTCAGCTGCGAGATGAAGGAATGCACGCCGAAGGGCTGCGGGTCGAGCTCAAGCCCTCCGGATTCGTATTTGGTGTAGTCGATCACGTCGTTGATCACCGCCTGCAGGCTCAGCACGCTGTCGTTCAACGAATCCAGCAGTCGCTGGCCGCCGGCTGGCAGGGATTCGTCGGCGAGCAGGTCGGCCACCCCAACGACCCCGTTGAGCGGGGTGCGGATCTCGTGGCTCATCACCGCCATGAATTCCGACTTGGCCCGACTGGCCTGCTCGGCCTGCCTGGCCGTCTCGTCGAGCTCGCGGGCCTGGCGCTCGAGCAGGCGGGTCTTGCTCCCATGCTCCCGGCCCTCGCGGATCAGCGATACCACCAGCACGCTGCCCGACCCCATCAGCAGCACGATCAGCGCCAGTACCACGCCGTACAGGCTCAGCAACTCGTTGCGCTCGGCGTTGCGCAGGCTGGCCACATGGGCGTTAGTGTCGATCAGCAGGGCCGAGGTGATGCCCTGCAGGGTAACGAGTCGTTCATCGAGCTCGCGACGTGCCTGGGGGTCCAGCAGGCGCTCGCCGCCCTCGATCTGCGCCAGCAGGGTGTCAAGGTCGTGAACGCCCTGGATCGAGGCCTGCAGCGGCCCGGTCAGCGTTGTTTCCTCCATGGCCCGGCGAATCTCGCCCTGCTGGAAGAGGCCGGTGCGGCTGAACAGGATCTCGTAGCGCAGCAGGACGTCATCGGGATGCGAAACCGAGGCGCCGTGTAGCGCCAGCCGCAGCTCGCGGACCTCGCGGTCGAACTGGTAGGCGGCCCAGGTCAGGTTCTCGAGCATCTTGTGCTCGACCTGCTGCTGGCGATGGTAGATGGCCCCTCCGGTGATCAGCGCGGAGAGGAACAGCAGGATGGCCGCGAAGGTGGCGACCCGGTAGCGAAGGCTGCTGATCGATGCCATACCGATAGCGGCGCTCAGTCGCCGATCACGTCGATCCGGTGGATCTGCCAGACGGAGCGCATCAGCACCTCTTCGTTGAGCAGTTCGGGGCTGTCGTCGAAGGGGTAGATGATGAACAGTGGCCCGTGGTCGCGCACCCTCAGTGGCTCTCCGTTCATGGTCATGGCCAGGATGACATCGTGCTCGAGCATGTCGGCGACCGGCACGCTGGCCGAGTAGTCGTTCAGGGCCGTGACGCGCAGGGTGCCGCCGCGAGCGCCGACGGCGGCCATCAGCTCGCGGCCCAGGGGGCCGGTGAAGCGGATCCGGCCATCGTGCCAGGGGGTGGCGGTGACGGTCTCGTGCTGGGGCAGGGCCAGCAGCATCTCGCGATCGAAGTGCGCCTCGTCGCCGACATTGGTCGTGGCAATGTCTCCCGTCACCGTCAGCAGCACGCGAGCCGAGGGCGGCTCCAGGGCCATTGCCGCGGGGGTCAGCAGCAGCCAGGCAGAGAGGGCGGCAAGAGTGGCTCGCATCGACGTGTCCTTGGTCGGGGGATGTAGGTAACGACGCCAGTATAAAGGGCATGGCCGGCGCGAATGTCAAAGATTGTGACGAAGTCCCTCTGCGGTGGCATGCTTGCCCCGTGACGAGCTGATTCAGGGAAGAGGGAAGCTGGGTGCATATTGCCATTCTGGAAGACGACGAGGACCAGCGGGACTTTCTGGTGACCTGCCTGGCCCGGCTGGAGAACACGGTGAGCGATTTTGCCAGTGCGGCCGAGCTGCAGCGCGCCATGCAGCGCCAGCGCTTCGACCTGTTCGTGATTGACTGGCGCCTGCCGGAGGTCAGTGGGCTGAGCTTCGTGCAGCAGTTGCGGCGACAGCTCGGCTGGGAGGTGCCCATCCTGATGATCACCGCGACCCGCTCCGAGGGGGACGTGATCGAGGCGCTGCAGAGCGGTGCCGACGACTTCCTGGCCAAGCCGCTGCGCCCCGACGAGCTGCAGGCGCGTGTACAGGCGCTGGGGCGGCGTCTCGATGCCCGGCGGGGACAGAGTGCCCTGGAGCTGCCTCCCTACCGGGTCGATATTTCCCGGCGCGCCGTCTCCCTGGCAGGGCAGGCGGTTGCGCTCACCGGCCGGGAGTATGCGCTGGCCAGCCTGTTTATCGGCCATGCCGGCGAGCTCTTCTCGCGCCAGGAGCTGCTCCAGATGATCTGGGGGATACGCGGGGATGTCACCACACGCACCGTGGATACCCATGTCAGTCGGCTGCGGCGCAAGCTCGAGCTCGACGGGCGCCATGGCTGGCAGCTGCGCAGCGTCTATCAGCACGGCTACCGGCTGGAGAGCTGCCGGGACGGGGTGCCGCTGGAACGGCTGGCTGGGCGATAACGTGCCGGGCGGTAAAGATTGTTCACAGTTCGGCGCGGGCCAGGCAGGGGTGGCGAGGCGTCAAGCTGTTATCCTGAAAAATCTGATAAACACCGAGCGAGTAACCGGCCATCGAGTCACCGAGCCCGGGGCGTGTCGCCCTCGAGTCCTATCGCCGCCGCGCCGTCGCCGCCTACGTTGCCCTGATGCTGGCGGTGGCACTGGTCCTGGCAGGCTACCAACTTTACGAGTACCGCCAGGCCATCTCGAACGGGTGGGAGCGTGCCACCGGGCGGGCCGAACTGGCCGCCCAGTGGATAGAGGCCACCTTCATGCTCAGCGACATGGCGCTGGAGAGCCTCGCCGAGCTCAATCAGTCGTCGCTGCTGGTGCTGCGCGACGACGCCGTGGACTCCGACTACGAGCGCCTGGAGCGGGTGCTCGCCGAGCGCCGCGACCGCTTCCGCTTCCTGGATGAGCTGGGGCTGTTCGACGCCGCGGGGCGGGTCGTGGTCACCTCTTCGGCCATGTTCCCCCGCGGCTATGACCTCGGGGGCCTGCCTTACTATCGCATCTTCCGGGAGCAGCCAGGGCTTGCGGAGTGGGTATCGGGGCTCTACTGGTCCTCCTTCGCCCACGACTATCGCATCATGCATGTTCGCCGTCTGGCCGACCCCGGGGTGCTGAACGCCAGCCTCGCGTCGATCATGCTGACGCCCCAGGTATTCGATGAGGCCCTGTCGCGCCTGGCGATGAGCCGGGGGGAGAGCCTGGCGCTGTTCGACGGCGAGGCGAGGGTGGTGGCCCGTCGTCCCGGCTGCGACGAGACACACCACTGCCTGGAGATCGGCGAGGTCTTCACCCACTCCGAGGGGCTACCGCTGCTGGCCGGTGCCTCAGCCGGGGCACAGGCCCGGCTGAGATCGCCCGTGGATGGGGTGGAGCGGCTCTACGCCGTGGCCGCCGTCGAGGCACGGCCGTTCGTGGTGGTCGCCGGCGAGTCGGTGGCGGTGCTGCTGGAAGGGTGGTGGGAACGGCTCTGGCTGCTTGCCGCCGCCTGGCTGCTGGTCGCCCTGCTGGGGGCCGCCGTCCTGCGCCACTACCTGACCCGCCTCGGTCTCCAGGAGTCGGTCAGGATCGCGGCCACCGCCTTCGAGGGGCAGCAGGGGATGATGGTGGCCGACGCCCGCGGTGCCATCCTGCGGGTCAATTCGGCCTTCACCCGGATCACCGGCTACCCGGAGTCGGAGGTGGTGGGGCGCAACCCGTACCTGCTGGCCTCGGGGCAGCACGATGAGGCCTTCTACCGGCAGATGTGGCAGTCCATCGAGCAGACCGGAAGCTGGGAGGGCGAGGTCTGGAATCGGCGGCGCAACGGCGAGGTCTACCCCGAAAGACTGACCATCAGCGCGGTGAGAGACGAGCAGGGGCGAGCGACCCACTATGTCGGCTCCTTCAACGATATCTCCCAGCAGAAGGCGGCCGAGGAGGAGGCGCACCAGCTGGCCTTCTTCGACCCCCTGACCGGCCTGCCCAATCGGCGTCATCTGCTCGACCAGCTGGAGGCGTTGGCCGGTGACTCGCGCCCGGGCAGCCACTTCGCGGCGCTGCTGCTGATCGACCTCGACCACTTCAAGCGGGTCAACGACCTGCTGGGCCATCAGCAGGGTGACCAGCTGCTGCGGCGGATCACCCATGAGCTGCGCCACCAGCTGCGCGAGAGCGATACCCTGGCCCGGCTGAGCGGCGACGAGTTCGCGGTGCTGCTCGCGGGGCTCGGGCCCGACCAGGAGCACGCCGCCTATATCACCGAACGCATCGCCAGCAAGCTGCTCGGTGCGCTGCAGCTGGCGCTGCCGGGGGAGTCCCATGCGGTCCAGGTGACGGGCAGCCTCGGGATCACCCTGTTCCGCTATCGTGAGGCCTGCTCCCAGGCGCTGCTCTCCCAGGCCGACATGGCCCTGCAGCAGGCCAAGCGGGGTGGGCGCAACCGCTGCTGCTTCTTCGACCCGCTGCTGCAGGCGCAGCGCCATGGGCGCCTGCGCCTGGAGGCGGACCTGCGCCATGCCCTGTCGGCGGGGCAGTTTCGGCCCTACTATCAGCGCCAGGTGGACAGCCAGGGGCGCATCCTCGGCGCCGAGGTGCTGCTGCGCTGGGAGCACCCCGAGCGGGGCATGGTCTCCCCGGCGGAGTTCATTCCGCTGGCGGAGGAGAATCGCCAGATCATCGCCATCGATCGCTGGGTGCTGGAGACGGCCTGCCGGCAGCTGGTGGCCTGGGCGGGCCAGCCCGGGACCCGAGACCTGACGCTGGCGGTCAATATCAGTGCTCAGCAGTTCGAGGAGAGCGACTTCGTCGATCAGGTGCGCCAGATCCTGAGTACGACCGGGGCGCCACCCGATCGACTCAAGCTGGAGGTGACCGAAGGCCTCTTCCTCGAGCGGCAGGACGAGGCGCGGCAGAAGATGCTGGCGCTCAAGGCGCTGGGGATCACCTTCGCGCTGGACGACTTCGGCACCGGTTTCTCGTCGCTCTCCTATCTCAACCGCCTGCCGCTGGACCAGCTCAAGATCGACCAGTCCTTCGTGCGCGATGTGCTCGAGGATCCGGCCAGCGCCTCCATCGTCGCGAGCACCATTGGCCTGGCGAAGAGCCTCAAGCTGGACGTTATCGCCGAAGGCGTGGAGACCGCGGCCCAGCGCGACTGGCTGATGGCACACGGCTGCCGGTGTTTCCAGGGTTACCTGTTCGGTCGGCCGGCACCGGTCGAGGAGCTCGAGCAAGCGCTGTTGTTCGGCACCTTCAGGGATTGACGCATGGGATTTGTGTGACACCCTCGGTTTAGAGGGCGCAGCTTGATGGAGGACATCATCTTGGAAGGTGTAAAGGGCAACTCGACGTCGTCGCATCCGCTGATGGATATGGCTTTGCGATTTGATGAGAACTCTGCCGCATCAGCAGAGCGGGCGCTGCTGGAGGCGCTCCATGCCATTCGTGCCCACCTGGGGATGGAGGTGGCCTTCATCTCCGAATTCGATAATGATCGGCGGGTGTTTCGCTACGTGGACGAGGAACAAGGGGCGCCGCGCCTGGAGGTGGGCGCCTCGGACCCCCGCGAGGCGAGCTACTGCCAGCGGGTGGTGGATGGCCGGCTGCCCGAGCTGATTCCCGATGCCGCTCAGAATCGCGAGGCGCTGTCCCTGCCGGGCACTCGGGAGATGCCGATCGGGGCGCATCTCAGCGTGCCCATTCGTCTTCGGGACGGCAGCGTCTACGGCACCCTCTGCTGTTTCGACCGGCAGGCCGATGAGACCCTCAACGAGCGCGACCTGGGCATGATGCGGGTCTTCGCCGACTTCGCGGCGCGCCAGCTGGAGCGGCAGCGTGAGCACAAGCAGCGTCAGCAGGCCGTAGAGGAGAGGATTCGCGGCGTGCTCGACCAGCGCCGGTTCCATGTGGTCTTCCAGCCACTTCACGACCTCGCCGGCCAGCACATCGCCGGTTACGAGGCGTTGACACGATTTGCCGCCGAGCCGGCCAGGGGGCCCGACAAGTGGTTCGAGGAAGCCGCCACGGTGGGGTTGAGAGAAGAGCTTGAATTGGCAGCCATCGAACTGGCACTGGCTTCGTTGCCGGATATTCCTGCCACGGCCTACCTGTCGCTCAATGCGTCGCCGGCGACAATACTATCCGGGCGTCTTGACGACATGTTCGAGTCATATCCGCTTGATCGGCTGATGCTCGAGGTCACCGAGCATGATGTCGTCGAGGATTACGCCGGCCTTTCCGAGTCGCTTGCCAGCATGAGAGCCCGTGGACTGCGGCTGGCCATCGACGATGCAGGGGCCGGCTATGCCAGCTTTCGCCATATCCTCAGGCTTGCGCCAGACGTCATCAAGCTCGACCGTTCGCTGACCCACGAGATCGACCGGCGCGATGAGAGTCGTGCCCTGGCGGCGGCCCTGCTCGGCTTTGCGTCGCAGACGGGGAGTCGGCTGATGGCCGAGGGGGTCGAGACCCAGGAGGAGTTGGCCACCCTGCGTGAGATCGGAATCTGCACGGTGCAGGGTTACCTGCTGGGAAGGCCGGGCCCCCTGCCTTCGTGATGAAGAGAGCTCACCAAGGCCACCAGGCAAGCGGGCCCGCGAATTGGCGGGCCCGCTTGCCTATCGGGTAGGGAGATCACTGCCGGTAGGCGGCTTCCTTCAGCGCCCGGATGCGGTCATCCAGGGGCGGGTGGCTGGCAAAAAACCGCTCCATCAGCGACCTGGTCTGGCCCTTGGTGATGGCCATGGCGCGCAGGGTGTCCGGCATCTGGTCGGGCATCTCGGTCTCCGCCTTGAGGCGGGTCAGAGCATTGATCATGGCCCCGGAGCCGGCAAGCTGGGCCCCCGATGCGTCGGCGCGGTACTCTCGGAAGCGCGAGAACCAGGCGACGATGGCCGAGGCAATGACGCCGAAGACGATCTCGGCGACGATCACCACCGCGAAGTAGCCCATGAAGCCCAGGCCGGCGCCGTCGGTGCGGCTCTTCAGGAAGCCGTCGACCAGGTGGGCGACCACCCGGGCGAAGAACATCACGAAGGTATTGACCACGCCCTGGATCAGCGCCAGGGTCACCATGTCGCCGTTGGCCACGTGGCCGATCTCATGAGCCAGAACCGCGCGCACCTCCTCGGGGCGCATGCGGTTGAGCAGCCCGGCGGAGACGGCCACCAGGGCGTCGTTCTTGTTCCAGCCGGTAGCGAAGGCGTTGGACTGCTGGGCGGGGAAGATGCCCACTTCCGGCGTCTTGATGCCGGCGGCTCGGGCGAGCTCCTCGACGGTGTCGACCAGCCACTTCTCGGTGGCGTTGGACGGCGATTCGATGATCACGGTGCCGGTACTGCGCTTGGCCATCCACTTGGAGATGAACAGGGAGATCATCGACCCGGCCATGCCGAAGATGAAGCAGAAGATCAGCAGGCTGTTGAAGTTGATCCCCTGGGCGGTGAGATAGGGCTCCACGCCCAGCAGGCGCAGGGTAATGCTGGCGACGATGATGACGCCCAGGTTGGTGCCCAGAAAGAGCAGGATTCTCATCATGTTGCGGGGTCTCCGATGGTTATCACAAGCAAGGGGGGATTGTTGAAGTGCCGCACCGGTGGTGCGGCTTTCAGAAGCTGTTGCTTAGATACGGCAGGTCGCGACAGGTTTCAAGCCTTCAGGCATGCGAAAGCAAGGCGTTACTGACGGTAGCGAGACAGGAAGCGCGCGAAGCGGTCCAGGGCGTCGCCGAGCTGGTCGGCCCAGGGCAGGGTAACGATGCGAACATGGTCGGGTACCGGCCAGTTGAAGGCGGTGCCCTGGACCAGCAGGATCTTCTCCTGAAGCAGCAGGTCGAGCACCATCTGCTGGTCGTCCCGGATGTTGAACACCTTGGGGTCGAGCCGCGGGAAGGCGTATAGCGCCCCCCTGGGCTTGACGCAGCTCACGCCGGGGATGGCGTTGAGCTTCTCGAAGGTGATGTCGCGCTGGGCCAGCAGGCGCCCGCCGGGCAGGATCAGGTCGTTGATCGACTGGTAGCCGCCCAGGGCGGTCTGGATGGCGTGCTGGGCCGGTACGTTGGCGCACAGGCGCATGGAGGCCAGCATGGTCAGCCCCTGGATGAAATCCGCGGCGCGCTGCATGGCGATGTGGCCCGAGAGGATCATCCAGCCGGAGCGGAAGCCGGCGCAGCGATAGCTCTTGGAGAGACCGTTCATGGTCACCACCAGCTGATCCTCGCCGGCCAGGGCCCCGGTGGAGACATGCTCGACTCCGTCATAGAGGATCTTGTCGTAGATCTCGTCGGAGAAGACCACCAGGTCATGTTGACGGGCGATCTCCAGCAGCTCGAGCACCACCGCCGGCGGATAGACGGCGCCGGTAGGGTTGTTGGGGTTGATGATCACGATGGCCCGGGTGTGGGCGGTCACCTTGGCACGGATGTCGTCCAGATCCGGCGCCCAGTCGGACTGTTCGTCGCACAGATAGTGCACGGCGTGGCCACCGGAGAGGTTGGCGGCGGCGGTCCACAGCGGATAGTCGGGCGCCGGTATCAGTACCTCGTCGCCGTCGTTGAGCAGCGCCTGCATGGCCATCACGATCAGCTCGGAGACGCCGTTGCCGATGTAGATGTCCTCGATGCCGACGCCGGGAATCTCCTTGCGCTGGCACTCCTGCATGACCGCCTTGCGTGCCGAGTAGAGCCCCTTGGAGTCGCAGTAGCCCTGGGCGGTGGGCAGGTTGCGCATCACGTCCTGGAGGATCTCCTCCGGGGCCTCGAAGCCGAACGGCGCCGGGTTGCCGATGTTCAGCTTGAGGATGCGCTGGCCTTCTTCCTCCAGCCGCTTGGCGTGGTCGAGCACCGGTCCGCGAATGTCGTAGCAGACGTTGTGCAGCTTGTGCGATTTCCGGATCGGGGTGGTGTCCATGTCGTTCGGTGTCCAGTGTCCAGGGCGGCGGGCGAAGAGGGATTATGCGGTGTCGCTGGTGCCGGCGTCATCCTCGGCGGGGGGCGACTCAGGCTCCTGCTCGGGCTCTTTCTCAGGGGTGGGCTCGGGGGGAATGTCCGCCGGGGTCTCCAGGGTCAGCCGCCCGAGCTTGCCGTCGCGGAGCTCATGCAGCAGCACCTCGGCGCCGCGATGCAGGTCGACCTCGCCCCCGGGGCGCAGGCCTCCACGCCGGGCGGCGATCTCGGCCAGTATCGCGTGGCCGTCGAAGCCGGCCAGGGCCAGCAGATCGACGCGCACCGGGCCGTCGGCCTCGACTCGCTCCGACTCGGGGTTGGCCGTGTAGGCCGGCAGCGTCTTGAGCCGGTAGCGCGACATGAGCGCTTCGGGGTAGCGGCGGGCCAGCTCGGCGGCGGTGACCACGGCCACCTCAACGTAGTCGATGGCGGTATCGCGGATGGCGCCGCTGGCGGCCAGGCGAAAGGCGCTGGCCTGGTCCTCGATCTTCGGCCACAGCACCCCGGGGGTGTCGATCACGGCGACGCGGCCCCCGATGCGCACCTTCTGTTGACGCTTTGTCACCGCGGGTTCGTTGCCGGTCTTGGCGATGGTGCGCCCGGCCAGGCCGTTGATCAGGGTCGACTTGCCGACGTTGGGGATGCCCATGACCATGACCCGCACGTCGCGGTCGGCGCGCACCGGGCCTGCCAGCTCGTGGCAAAGCCTGGGGATGCGCTTGAGCTCGCGGGCCAGGGTAGTGGTCACGGCCAGGGCGCGCATGTCGGGCTGGGCATCGAAGAAGGCCACCCACTCGCGGGTGCGCTCCGGGTCGGCCAGGTCGGCGCGCGACAGGAGCTTGAGCACCGGCTTGTGGCGAGTCAACTCGGCGAGCATCGGGTTGGCGCTGGAGTACGGCAGGCGGGCGTCGAGCACCTCGATCACCACGTCGATCTCCGGCAGCGCCTCGGTGATCTGGCGCCTTGCCTTGTTCATGTGTCCCGGGTACCAGCCGAGCATGGGGCTCTCCTGCCTGCAAAGAAAAAATGGCCGCCCATCATAGCAGATGGGCGGCCGCGGCAGGGCGAGGTGGGTGACGAGTCGCCGGTCTGCTATTCCCCGTCGTGAAAGTCGATGGCCACCGAGTTGATGCAGTAGCGAAGCCCGGTAGTCTCCGGCGGGCCGTCCGGGAAGACGTGGCCCAGATGGGCGTCGCAGCGGGCACAGACCACCTCGGTGCGTCGCATGCCATGGGAGGCGTCCTGTCGTTCCTCGACGTTGTGCTGCCCCAGCGGTCGGTCGAAGCTCGGCCAGCCGCAGCCGGCGTCGAACTTGTGCTCGTTCTCGAACAGCGGGGCGCTGCAGCAGACGCAGTGATAGATGCCGTGCTGGTCGCTGACCCGGTAATCGCCGCTGAAAGGTGGCTCGGTGCCCTGCTCGCGGGTGACCCGGTACTGCTCGGGGGTCAGCTGTTGGCGCCATTCATCTTCATGCTTGACGATCTTGTTGCGCATGGCGTCCCTCCTCGTCGTTTGGCTTCGGGCATTTCATCTCAGACATTGAAACGGAAGTGGATCACATCGCCATCCTGAACAATATACTCCTTGCCCTCAAGGCGCCATTTGCCGGCATCCTTGGCGCCCTGCTCACCGCCGAGACTCACGAAGTCGTCATAGGCGACGACCTCGGCGCGGATGAACCCCTTCTGGAAGTCGGAGTGAATGACCCCGGCGGCTTCCGGGGCCGTGGCGCCCACCTTGACGGTCCAGGCACGTACCTCCTTCACCCCGGCGGTGAAGTAGGTCTGCAGGCCCAGCAGCGCGTAGCCGGCGCGAATCACCCGGTCTAGCCCCGGCTCCTCCATGCCCATCTCGTCGAGGAACATGGCACGCTCCTCATCGTCCAGTTCGGCGATCTCCGCCTCGAGCTGGTTGCACACGGGTACCACCACGGCGCCCTCGGCCTCGGCGATCCCGCGCACCACGTCCAGGTAGGGGTTGGCCTCGAAGCCATCCTCATTGACGTTGGCGATATACATGGTGGGCTTGAGGGTAAGGAAGCCGAAGCTCTTGAGGGCCTTCTCGTCCTCCTCATCGAGGCCGAAGCTTCTCAGCGGCAGGCCCTCGGCCAGGTGCGGCTGGATGCGCTCGAGGATCGCCTTGGTGGCGATGGCCTCCTTGTCGCCCCCCTTGGCCACCCGCACCAGGCGCTGGATGGCCCGCTCCACGGTATCCAGGTCGGCCAGCGCCAGCTCCATGTTGATGATCTCGATATCGGCCTGCGGATCCACCTGATTGGCCACATGGATCACGTTGTCGTTGTCGAAGCAGCGCACCACGTGGGCGATGGCCTGGGTCTCGCGGATATTGGCAAGGAACTTGTTGCCGAGTCCCTCGCCCTTGGAGGCGCCCGCCACCAGTCCGGCGATGTCGACGAACTCCATGGTGGTGGGCAGTACCTTCTGCGGCTTGACGATGTCGGCCAGGGCATCGAGGCGCGGGTCGGGCATCGGCACGATGCCGACGTTGGGCTCGATGGTGCAGAAGGGAAAGTTCTCGGCGTCGATGCCGGACTTGGTGAGGGCGTTGAAGAGGGTCGACTTGCCGACATTGGGCAGGCCGACGATACCGCAGTTGAAACCCATGGGATCGTCCTGGAAAGAGAGAGTTCGGGAGTAACGATGGCGCCATTCTACTGATAACCTGCTCATCAGACACTTGGCAATCAGGCGCCCTTGAAGCTGTGCAGCCGGTTCATGGCCTTGGCCCAGTCGCCGGAAAGGGCAAGGGGCAGGGTGGCCAGGCACTCATCGATGACGTCCATGATGGCGGCGTGTTCGGTCTTGCCGGGGCGCCCCAGCACATAGTGAGTGACCTGTTTCGCATCGCCCGGATGACCGATGCCGATGCGCAGTCGGTGATAGCCAGGATCATTGCCCAGGGCGCTCATGATATCGCGCAGGCCGTTGTGGCCGCCGTGGCCGCCGCCGGTCTTGTAGCGGGCGGTACCCGGGGCAAGGTCGAGCTCATCGTGTGCCACCAGCAGCTCATCGGGGGCGATCTTGTAGAACTGGCAGAGCGCCGCGACGGCGCCGCCGCTGCGGTTCATGAAGGTCGTCGGGTTGAGCAGATGGATGTCCTGACCCTCGAGCTGGACTCGGGCATAGAGGCCCAGGAACTTGCGGTCGGGGCGCAGCTCGCCGCCGCTTCGGCGCGCTACCGCCTCCACCAGCCAGGCGCCGGCATTGTGACGGGTGGCCTCATAGTCGGCGCCGGGATTGCCCAGCCCGATGATCGCTTTGACCTGACTCATGGCTGCTGCCTCCAAAAAAAATCAAGCGCCGGGGCGCTTGATCGTAACCGGGAAGGGCCGCGCCGCGCGCGGCCCCGAACGGTGAGAAGGATACGGTGAGGGTTATGCCTCGTCGTCCTGCTCGCCTTCCTTGCCCTCGGCGGCTTCGCCTTCGTCTTCGTCATCGCCACCGCGAACCTTGGCCTTGGTGACACTCAGCACGGCCTTGTCGTGGTCTTCGCCGTGGGTCAGGTCGACCAGGGTCACGCCGGTCGGCACCTTGAGGTCGGAGAGGTGCAGGGTAGTGCCCAGTTCGACCTCGGAGATGTCCACTTCCAGGTAGTCGGGCAGGTCCTTCGGCAGGCAGCTGACCGAGATCTCGTTGGCCAGCACGTGCAGCTCGCCGTCGTGATCCTTGATGGCCAGGCACTGTTCATCGCCCACCACGTGCAGCGGCACGTTCATGGTGATCTCGTGGGTGGCGTCGATGCGCAGGAAATCGGCGTGAGTGATCAGCGGCTTGAAGGGGTGACGCTGCATGTCACGCACCACCACCTGCTCGCTCTTGCCGTCGATGACCAGGTCGATCACGGAAGAGAAGAAGGATTCGTGCTCGACGGCCTTGTAGAAGGCGGCCTTCTCCACGGAGATCGGCTGGGGAGCCTGCTCACCGCCATAGACGATGGCCGGCACCTCGAGGTTCACACGACGCAGGCGGCGGCTCGCACCTTTCCCCAGGTCGTTACGAACGCTGGCGCTAAGGGTAAAATCAGACATGGTATTGCCTCTTCATCAAAGTAAGGAAAACGACGCGACCCGCGACCTGATCGCGACGCTTCCAGTTGCCCCGCAGGGCGCTTTCCGGCACCGGTTCCCGAGCCACCGCGCGCGACGCTCGGTGGGCATCGTGTCAATGGAACATGGCGCTGACGGATTCTTCATTGCTCACCCGACGGATCGCCTCGGCGATCAGGCCGGCCACGCTGAGCTGGCGGATATGCCCGCAGCGGCGGGCGCTGTCGGAGAGCGGAATGGTATCGGTGACTACCACCTCGTCCAGCACCGAACCGACGATGTTGTCTACCGCGGGTCCCGAGAGGATCGGATGGGTGGCGTAGGCCACGACGCGCAGGGCCCCGTGCTGCTTGAGAGCCTCGCCGGCCTTGCACAGGGTGCCGGCGGTGTCGATCATGTCGTCCACCACCACGCAGTTGCGACCCTCGATCTCGCCGATGATGTGCATCACCTGGGCCTGGTTGGCCTGGGGGCGACGCTTGTCGATGATGGCCAGGTCGGCGTTGAGCTGCTTGGCGATGGCCCGGGCACGCACTACGCCGCCGACGTCGGGAGAGACCACCACCAGATTCTCGTAGTTCTGGCGCTCGATGTCGTCGAGCAGGATCGGTGAGCCGTAGACGTTGTCCACCGGCACGTCGAAGAAGCCCTGAATCTGGTCGGCGTGGAGGTCCATGGTCATCACTCGGTCGACGCCGGCCTTGACCAGTACGTCGGCGACGATCTTGGCGGAAATCGGCACGCGGGCGGAGCGCACCCGGCGATCCTGACGGGCATAGCCGAAGTAGGGCACCACGGCGGTGATCCGGTGCGCGGAGGCGCGACGCAGGGCATCCACCATCAGCACCAGTTCCATCAGGTTGTCATTGGTCGGCGCACAGGTGGACTGCAGGACAAAGACATCCTTGCCGCGCACGTTCTCGTTGATTTCAACCGCGATCTCGCCGTCGCTGAACTGACCCACCGTGGCGTTGCCCATGCGGGTGTCCAGACTCTCGGCGATCTTTCGGGCGAGCTCGGGATTGGCGTTCCCGGTGAAAACCATCAATTTTGACACGCGCAGCCACCTATGCAGGGTTGGATCATCGGGTGTCGAGAGGGGTCCCACCGCCCGGGTGGGGCTCATCGACCCAGAACATCATGGAGAGGAGAGCGGTTCAGGCCGCGGGCCTTGAAGGCCTGCCAGCGGCCGGCGATCTCGGCGAGCAGCCTGTCGGCATCTGCCTCGCTGGCCAGGCGGGCAAAAACGCAGGCCCCGGTACCCGTCAGCATGGCGGGTGCCCTCGTCGACAGCCAGTCGAGCACGTCTGCTACAGGCGGGTAGAGGGCCCTGACCGTGGCTTCGCAATCGTTGCGCCAGCCTGACGCTCCCCCCTGAAGAGCGCGCGCTATGGTAATCGGGGGGGTGTGGCGTGTCAATTCGCCGGCCCCGAATACCGCGGGGGTGGATACCGCCACGCCGGGATGCACCACCACGAACCAGGGCGTGTCGAGTTCTACCGGGGTGAGGCGTTCGCCGACTCCCTCTCCCCAGGCGGCGTGGCCGCGCACGAACACCGGCACGTCGGCCCCCAGGCGCAGTCCCAGCTCGGCCAGGCGGTCCAGGGAGAGCCCCACTCCCCAGAGGGCGTCGAGGCCGAGCAGCGCCGTGGCGGCATCCGAGCTGCCGCCGCCCAGGCCGCCGCCCAGCGGCAGACGTTTCTCCAGATGGATGTCGGCACCCAGCCGGCAGCGGCTCTCGGCCTGAAGCAGGCGGGCGGCGCGCAGGACCAGGTTCTCCTCCTCGGCCACCCCGGCAAGCGCGGGCGTCAGGCGGATATCGCCGTCCTGGCGGCGCCGCACGTGCAGGGTGTCGCCGTGGTCGAGGAACTGGAACAGGGTCTGCAGCTCGTGGTAGCCGTCCGGCCGGCGCCCGATGATATGCAGCATGCGATTGAGCTTGGCCGGGGCGGGCAGCACGAGGGGCTCGGCAGGTGTCGCGATCATGGTGGCACCGCGCTGCTCACTCATCGACGACGGGGCGCCAGTCGGTGACCACCAGGGTCACCCGCAGGTCGCCGTAGGTCATCACCAGCCGACGTGGCAGCCAGAGCCTCTCCGCCTGGACCCAGTCGCGATAGTCGATCTCCCAACCGTCCTGTTCGAGGCGCTGCGGGAAGCCAAGTTCGTCGAGCTCGAGCTCGTGGCGACTGCCCTCGGAGGGCAGGCCGCGGATCCAGTCGGAGAGGGCGCCGAGCGGCAGCGACCAGCCGAGCTGCTGCTCCATGAGGGCCTCGGGGGTCTCGGCCTCGAAGCGGCCCTCGCCGGTGGTCAGCGAGAAACGTCCCTCGCGTCCCTCGAGGGTGCTGCGGCCGCTGCCGAAGGGCCCGCTGATCAGCAGGCGGTAGTAGTGGGGGTGCTGGCTCCAGTCGAGGTTGGCGCTGGTCGATTCCCGGGGGGTGCGCAGGCCGGCCTTTCCGGCCAGCATCCAGGTATCCAGGGCCGCGAGCCGTTCACCCTGGGCCTCCCACTGGCCGGCGGCACGCTCCCCGTCCGGCGCCGGGGTGCGCCCGGCGCAGCCGGCCAGCAGTGCCAGGACCAGCAGGGGGGTCAGCAGTCGCAGGGAAAGTCGGGGTGTCATGGCGTTTCTCACGGGGTGGGGGGCGGGATGGGGCGTCATCGGGGGGCCAGATCCGGGATGCGCTCGAGGAGTTCGTCGAGCACCGGGCGGTCGTCGAAGCGCTCCAGCGCCTCGCGGACCAGGGCGCGGGCGTCCTCGCGCCGCTCCAGCGCCCACAGCACCTCGGCCAGGTGGGCGGCGATCTCCTGGTCGGGCAGGGTGGCGTAGGCGCGCTCCAGCCAGGGAAGGGCGCGCTCGGGGTCGCCCAGGCGGAAATGCACCCAGCCCAGGCTGTCCATGATGGCCGGGTTGCCGGGGTCCAGCTCATGGGCGCGCTCGATCATCTCGCGTGCCTCCTCTAGACGCTCGCTGATGTTCAGGTCGGCCAGGGTATAGCCCAGGGCGTTGAGAGCCATGGCGTTGTCGGGATTGCGTTCGATGATGCGACCCAGGTCGCGCTCCATGGCCTCGAGGTCGCCGGATTCCCAGGCGCGCATCGCGCGAAGATAAAGAAGCGCCTCATCGTTGGGGGTGCGATCGAGCTCGCGGTCGAGCAGGGCGCTGGCGTCGTCGGCGAGGCCGGCACGTTCCAGCAGTTCCACTTCAAGGGTGACCAGGTCGGCGAAATGCGCCTCGTGGCGCAGTCGCTCGATACGCAGGAAGGCACGGGCGTCGAGCAGGCGATCGTCCTCGATCAGCATCTCGGCGGCGCGCAGGCGTGCCGGCAGAAACTCGGGCCCCGGAGCCACCTGGCGATAGTACAGCAGGGCGTTGTCCACCTCGCCTTCCGCCTCGGCGGTGGCGCCGAGCAGCAGGAAGGCCAGCGGCGGGGTGTCGGCGTCGTCCACCAGCGGCAGCAGCAAGCGCCGGGCCGACTCGGTGGCGTGTTCGTCGAGGTAGAGTCGGGCAAGCGCCAGGCGCAACTCTCCACTGCCGGCATGAGTCTCGAGCAGGGCATCGGTGCGGGCCTCGGCGGCGGCGACATTGCCCAGACGCAGTTCACTCTGGGCCAGCAGCAGGATGAAGCGGGCATCGTCCGGGGAGACGGCAAGCCCGCGACGAGCGGCATCGCGAGCGCCTCGATGATCGCCGCGCTCCTGGGCCAGGCGAGCCCGAGTCAGCCAGAGTGCCGGCAGCGCAGGCGCGCTATCGCCCAGGCGTGCCAGGCGCCGTTCGGCCGCGTCGGTATCGCCGGCGGAGACCTCCAGCAGTGCGGTGGCCAGTTCGGCATCCTGACGGACGGCCCCCTGAGGCGCACGGGGCAGCCATTGACGCAGCAGCGAAAGCAGCGGTACCGGATTGGCGTTCTCGGCCAGCGCGGCCTCGATGAAGCCGGTCAGGTCGCTTTCGCTGCCGCGTTCGATCAGTGTCAGGCGCTGGCGAAGCGCCTCGGGCCAGTCGCCGCGCTGAACGGCCAGTCCGGCCAGCAGCCGCGAGGGCGCCTCGGCATCGGGGGCCAGGGCCTGCCAGCGATCGGCGGCCCGGGCCAGCAGCTCGCTGTCGTTGCTGAAGCTGGCCGCCAGGGCGGCGCGCTCGGCCAGCGTCGGGGTGGCGTAACGCTCGGTGGCCTCCAGGTAGCCCAGGGCGGCGCGTCGGTAGTCGCCGCGCTGGCCGGCCAGTTCGGCAGTGAGCAGGGTGGCCAGCCCCGCGGCATCCAGGCCTCGGGTGATCGGCGGCGCCCCGGCCAGCGGGTCGTCCTGGTGCTCCCCCGCCCCGTCCACTGCCGACAGCGTCTGACAGCCGGCCAACAGCACCGCCAGTGCCAGCGGGGCGAGGCGGATGGGAAGGGGGCGAAGTCGCGTTGGGAGAACGGCAGGCATGGGAGTCTCGTTGGCGGGGCCGAGGAACCAGCATAACGGCTTGGCCGGCGCGGGCAAAGCGCACCACCTTAGGCGGCCAAGCAGGCGACGCTATGGTAGAATCTTCCGCCAATGATCAGTATGCCGCCAAGGCCGGCCACCACTAGCAAAGATGCCCGACGCATGACGCTGCTTGCCCTAGGAATCAACCATCGAACCGCCACCGTAGAGGTGCGCGAGCAGGTTTCCTTTAGCCCGGCCCAGATGGAGATGGCGCTCGGTGAGCTGCGCGGCTTGCCTCAGGTCAGGGAAGCGGCAGTTCTCTCGACCTGCAACCGCACCGAGCTCTATTGTGTCACCGAGCCCCAGGGAGAGACGGCCGTCCTCGACTGGCTGGGCCGCTTCCATGACCTGCCGGTGGCGGATCTCACGACCTGTGCCTACCACTACCTTGACAACGATGCCGCCCGCCATCTGATGAGGGTTGCCGTGGGGCTTGACTCCATGGTGCTGGGTGAGCCACAGATCCTCGGCCAGCTCAAGGACGCCTACCAGGCGAGTCGCCACGCCAAGGGGCTCGGCAAGGAGCTCGAGTGTCTCTTCCAGCACACCTTCGCGGTGGCCAAGCAGGTTCGCACCGAGACCGGCATCGGCCGTAATCCGGTGTCGGTGGCCTATGCGGCGGTGAGCCTGGCCAGCCGCATCTTCGATGACTTCGGTCGCGCCCGGGCCCTTCTGATCGGTGCCGGCGAGACCATCGAACTGGTGGCCCGCCACCTTCACGAGGCGGGCGTGCGCCAGATCACCGTGGCCAACCGCACCCGCGAGCGGGCCGAACTGCTGGCCGGCGGCCTGGGCGGGCGCGCCATCGCCCTGGACGGGATTCCCGACGCCCTGGTGGAGGCCGATATCGTCATCTCCTCCACCGCTGCCCCCCTGCCGATCATCGGCAAGGGCATGGTGGAGCGTGCCCTGAAGAAGCGTCGTCATCGGCCGATCTTTATGGTCGATATTGCCGTGCCCAGGGACATCGAGCCCGAGGTTGGCAAGCTCTCGGACATCTTTCTCTACTCCGTCGATGACCTTCAGGAGGTGATCGAGGAGAATCGCCGTCATCGTCAGGTGGCCGCCGATCAGGCCGAATCGCTGATCGAACACGGCGTGGGTGCCTGGCTCCATGAGCGGCGAATCCGCAGCGGCGGCGAGCTGATCCACGACTTTCGAGCACGCGGTGAGTCGCTGCGGGACCACTCCCTCGAGCAGGCCCTGGCACGATTGGGCCACGGCGAGGACCCCGAGGCGGTGGTGCGCCGCCTGGCCCATCAGCTCACCAACCGGTTGCTGCATCGCCCCACCGTGGCGCTGCGCGAGGCCGCTTCCGTCGAACGCCACGACCTGCTTGAGGCCGCCGGCGCCCTGCTGCTCGACGCCGCCCCCGACAAGACCCGATAGGACAACCCATGAAAGCTTCCCTGCGTCAGCGCCTCGACGCCTTCGGCGAGCGCTTCGAAGAGCTCTCTGCCCTGCTGGCGGAGCCCGAGGTGATCGGCGACCAGAGCCGCTTCCGCGACTACTCCCGCGAATACGCCGAACTCGAGCCCCTGGTGGAAGCCTGGCGCGAGTTCCGCGGCGTGGAGGGCGATATCGATGACGCCGAGCAGCTCGCCTCCGACAGCGACCCGGAGATGCGGGAGCTGGCCGCCCAGGAGCAGGCCGAGGGGCGCGAGAAACTGGAGACGCTGGACGAACGGCTCAAGCAGTTGCTGGTGCCCCGGGACCCCGACGATGGCCGCAGTGTCTTCCTGGAGGTGCGCGCCGGCACCGGGGGCGACGAGGCGGCGCTGTTCGCCGGCGATCTGTTCCGCATGTACTCCCGCTATGCCGAACAGCACGGCTGGAAGGTAGAGGTGGTCAGCGCCAGCCACGGCGAGCAGGGGGGGTACAAGGAGATCATCTCGCGCATCAAGGGCGAAGGCGTCTACGCGCGGCTCAAGTTCGAGTCCGGCGCCCACCGGGTGCAGCGGGTGCCGGCCACCGAGTCCCAGGGGCGCATCCACACCTCCGCCTGTACCGTGGCCGTGATGCCCGAGGCCGATGCGGTGGGCGACATCGAGATCAACTCCGCCGACCTGCGCGTGGACACCTTCCGCTCCAGCGGCGCCGGTGGTCAGCACGTCAACACCACCGATTCCGCGATCCGCATCACCCACCTGCCCAGCGGGGTGGTGGTGGAGTGTCAGGAGGAGCGCAGTCAGCACAAGAACCGCGCCAAGGCGATGTCGCTGCTGGCGGCGCGGCTCCGGCAGACCGCCGTGGATTCGCGTCGCCAGGCCCAGGCCGATGAGCGCAAGAGCCTGGTGGGCTCCGGCGATCGCAGCGAGCGCATACGCACCTATAATTTCCCACAGGGTCGGGTCACCGATCATCGCATCAACCTGACGCTCTACAAGCTCGGCGAGGTGGTCAGCGGCGAACAGCTCGACGAGGTGATCGAACCGCTGATCCACGAGTATCAGGCGGAACAGCTCGCCGCCCTGCAGCAGGAGGGCTGACTTGAGCAATGAGTGCGCGAGCCTCGATGCCCTGCTGCGGGAGGCCACGGCACGCCTCGCTGCCGCCGGCTCGCCCAGCGCCCGGCTCGACGCGGAGGTGCTGCTCTGCCACCTGCTCGAGGTGGATCGCACCTGGCTCTATACCTGGGGGGACCGTGAGGCCGGGGCAGCGCTGCAGGCCCGCTTCGACGCGCTGCTGGCGCGACGCGAGACCGGCGAGCCGGTGGCCTATCTCACCGGCGAGCGGGAGTTCTGGGGGCTTAGCCTGGCCACCGAGCCCAGCACCCTGATTCCGCGTCCCGACACCGAGACCCTGGTGGAGGTCGCCCTGGAGAAGGCGGTCGCGTCATTCGGGCGCCTGCTGGATCTGGGCTCCGGTACCGGCGCCATCGCGCTGGCCATGGCCAGCGAGCGACCGGGCTGGAGGGTGCTGGGGGTGGACCTGCGTCACGAGGCGGTCGCCCTGGGCGAACGCAACGCCGCACGGCTGGGTATTCCCAACGTTGCGTTTCGCCAGAGCGACTGGTTCGCTGCCCTGGGTCAGGAAAAGAAGGCCGGAGAGCGCTTCGACCTGATCGTCTCCAATCCGCCCTATCTCGCCGACGATGACCCGCACCTGGTGCGGGGCGACGTGCGTTTCGAGCCGCGCAGCGCCCTGGTGGCCGGCGATGGCGGCCTGGCTGACCTGCGCCACCTGGCGCGTGAGGCCCGTGAGCACCTGGCGCCGGGTGGCTGGCTGCTGCTCGAACACGGTGCCCAGCAGGGCGTGGCGGTGCGCGAGGCCCTGGTGGATGCCGGCTACGAGACGGTGGTCGGCCGCGGCGACCTGGCCGGCCGTGAACGGGTCAGCCTGGGTTGCTGGCCGGGTGGTTGAGGGTCCCACTGGCAGTGGCCGCAGGGGGTGTGGTACATCTTGATCGGAAAATAACACCGAAAGCCGCCGTGATTTCATGGCTGAAGACCCGGATGCCGCTATCGTGGCGGCCGTTTTCAGTCGTATCGACTGTGGAACGGCATGTCCTGTCACCCCCGAAACCGGTCAGCAACTACCATCATGAAACCCAAGTCCCGCTCCCTCGACCGCATCGACCTCAAGATCCTGCGCTGCCTGCAGGATAACGCCCGTATCTCCTATGTCGACCTCGCCGCCCAGGTGGGGCTCTCCACCACACCCTGCCTGGAAAGGGTCAAGCGCCTGGAGCGCGCGGGTGTGATCCGAGGCTACAAGGCGGTGCTCGACCCGCGGGCCCTGAAGGCCAACCTGCTGGTATTCGTGGAGATCAGCCTGGAGACCCAGTCGCCGGCGGTGTTCGACGAGTTTCGCCGCGCCGTCTCCAAGCTGCCCCAGATCCAGGAGTGCCATCTGGTCTCCGGGCAGTTCGACTACATTCTCAAGTGCCGCATCCCCGAGATGTCCGCCTATCGTCAGCTGCTCGGCGACGTGGTGCTGACCCTGCCGGGGGTCAAGGAGTCAAAGAGCTATGTGGTGATGGAGGAGGTGAAGGAGGAGTTCTCCCTCCACGTTCCCGACATCGAGGAGTTCGACGGCAAGTGACCGCGACCATGAATGACACCGACCTGCTGCGCTACAGCCGCCAGATCATGCTGGCCCAGATCGATATCGAGGGCCAGGAGCGGCTCCTGGCCGGTCGAGCCCTGGTGGTAGGCGCCGGCGGGCTGGGCTCGCCGGCGGCCCTCTACCTGGCTGCAGCCGGGGTCGGCCGGCTGACCCTGGCCGATGCCGACGCGGTGGAGCTCTCCAACCTGCAGCGCCAGATCGCCCACGGCGAGGCGGACCTGGACCGCAACAAGGCCGAGTCGGCGCGCGACGCGGCGCTGGCGCTCAATCCCGGCTGCCGGGTCGAGACCCTCACCGCCCACCTGGAAGGCGCGGCCCTGGCCGGAGCGGTGGCCGCGGCCGAGGTGGTGCTCGACTGCACCGACCGCTTTTCCAGCCGCTACGCCATCAACGCCGCCTGCCGCGAGGCCGGCGTGCCGCTGGTCTCCGGCGCGGCGATCCGCTTCTCGGGGCAGCTGGCGGTGTTCGATCCCCGCGACCCCGACTGCCCCTGCTACGCCTGTCTCTATCCGCCTGACGGCGGCGGCGACGAGGCGCTCTCCTGTGCCGAGAGCGGCGTGGTGGCACCGCTGGTGGGACTGATCGGAAGCTTCCAGGCGCTGGAGGCGATCAAGCTGCTCAGCGGTGCCGGCACGCCTCACCGGGGGCTCTCCACCTTCGACGGCCTGAGCGGCCAGTGGCGCCACTTCCGGGTGCCGCGGGATCCCGCCTGTCCGGTCTGTGGTGGCTGAGGGTATGCTGGCGAATGGTGGTTATTTCTTGACGGCCGATGATCCGCTCGTGCATCGCCAGGCTTGCCACTACCGGTCGCCAGGTGTTCGGGTCGAGGCCGCTGGTGCAGCGTTGTTATCGAATACTTGACAACATCTCGCCGCCTGGTGTCAAACTGACAGGGTGGGCAATTTCACTTAACAACAACGAGCGCACCGCGCATGACCGTATCGGCTTCCCGCCCTTCCTGCCTCGATCGGCGTCCGGCTTCCTTGTACCGCGACTCCATCGCCGTCGACCTCGGCGCCTGTCCGCCGCTGGCGGGGGAGGTGCGTGCCGACGTCTGCGTGATCGGTGGCGGGGTCACCGGCTGCTCGGCGGCGCTGCATCTGGCCGAGCGCGGCTACTCGGTGGTGCTGCTCGAGGCCAGCGAGATCGGCCATGGTGCCTCAGGGCGAAGCGGGGGCCAGATCCTGCCGGGTCTGGGGACCGATATCGCCACCGTGGAACAGACGCTGGGTCTCGCGGCCGCCCGCGATATCTGGGCGATGAGTCGCGAAGCGGTTCGCCTGACCGCCGAGCTCATCGAGCGCCACGCCATCCCCTGCGATCTCGCCTGGGGCTACCTGCATGCTGCGGTCAAGCCCCGACACGTTCGTGAACTCAAGGCCCTGCGCGACCGCCTGGCCCGGGATTACGGCTACGCGGCGCTGAGCTGGCTAGAGGGTGACGCCCTGCGCGAGCGCGTGGTCAGCGACGCCTACCCCGGGGCCCTGTTCGAGAGCGAGGCGGGTCATCTGCACCCGCTCAACTACACCCTGGGCCTGGCCCGCGCCGCCCGTGCGGCGGGGGCCGTGCTCCACGAGGGCAGCCCGGCCCTGGCGATCGAGCGCGGCTCGCCCCATCGGGTCACCACCGCCGCCGGCAGCGTCAGCGCCGACTTCGTGGTGCTGGGGACCAACGCCTTCCAGCACGGCCTCGTGCCGGAACTGGAGGGCCGTGTGATGCGTGCCGCCAACTACATCATCGCCACCGAACCGCTCTCTGCCGAGCGCGCCGCCCGGGTGCTGCCGCAGAACGATGCCCTCTCGGATTCCAACTTCGTCCTCGATTACTATCGCCTCTCCGCCGATCGTCGACTGATCTACGGCGGCGAGGTGAGCTACACCGGTCGCGAGCCTGGCGGCCTTCAGATGCGCATGGATGCCAAGATCGCGCGTCTCTTTCCTGTGCTGCGCGGCGTGGGTATCGACTACCGCTGGGGCGGCGAGGTGGCGATTACCCTCAACCGGGCGCCGGATTTCGGCCGCGTTGGCCAGACGCTCTACTATGCCCAGGGCTACTCCGGGCACGGTATGGCCCTGGCGGGTCTGGCCGGCAGGCTGATGGCCGAGGCGGTGGCCGGGCAGAGCGAGCGCTTCGATGCCTTCGCCGCCATGCCCCATCGACGCTTCCCCGGCGGCGAGACGCTGCGCACGCCGCTGCTGGTGCTGGCCACCGCCTTCTACAAGCTGCGCGATCGACTATGACGAGCGCCCGTCCACTGGGCGACTGACGAGGTTCCCATGAAAGACCTGGAAAGCTGGCTGAAGGAGCGACGCATCACCGAGGTGGAGTGCCTGGTGACGGACATCACCGGCATCGCCCGGGGCAAGATCACGCCCGTCTCCAAGTTCGTGGCCGAGAAGGGCATGCGCCTGCCGGAGAGCGTCCTGCTGCAGTCGGTGACCGGCGATTACGTCGAGGACGACATCTACTATTCCCTGCTCGACCCTGCCGACATCGACATGATCTGCAAGCCCGATGGCGGGGCGGCCTATCCGGTGCCCTGGGCGCTGGAGCCCACCGCCCAGGTGATCCACGACTGCTTCGACAAGATGGGCAACCCCATCGAACTCTCCGCCCGCAACCAGCTCAAGAAGGTGCTGGCGCTCTACGCCGAGCAGGGCTGGCGACCCATCGTGGCCCCGGAGATGGAGTTCTACCTCACCAAGCGCTGCGAGGATCCTGATCTGCCGCTGCAGCCGCCCATCGGCAGGAGCGGCCGCCAGGAGACCGGTCGCCAATCGTTCTCCATCGACGCTGCCAACGAGTTCGACCCGCTGTTCGAGGACATGTACGACTGGTGCGAAGCGCAGGGGCTGGATATCGATACCCTGATCCACGAGGAGGGCACCGCCCAGATGGAGATCAACTTCCGTCACGGTGATCCCCTGACCCTGGCCGATCAGGTGTTCCTGTTCAAGCGCACCCTGCGCGAGGCGGCGCTGAAGCACGACGTGGCGGCCACCTTCATGGCCAAGCCGGTGACCAACGAGCCGGGCAGCGCCATGCATATCCACCAGAGCGTGCTCGATGCGAAGAGCGGCAGAAGCGTCTTTTCCAACGCCGACGGCACCATGAGCCAGCTGTTCCTTCACCATATCGGCGGGCTGCAGAAGTTCATCCCCGAGTCGCTGCCGCTGATGGCCCCCAACGTCAACTCCTTCCGCCGCTTCCTGCCCGACACCTCGGCACCGGTCAACGTGGAGTGGGGCGAGGAGAATCGCACCTGCGGCCTTCGAGTGCCCGACTCGACGCCGCAGAACCGTCGGGTCGAGAACCGCCTTCCGGGCGCCGACGCCAACGCCTACCTGGCCATTGCGGCGAGCCTGCTGTGCGGCTATCTGGGGATGATACAGAAGCTCAATCCGTCGGCACCGGTACAGGGGCGGGCCTTCGAACGCCGCAACCTGCGCCTGCCCTTCAACCTGGAGCAGGCGCTCGAGCGCATGGAGCACTGTGCCGAGCTCGAGACCTACATGGGCAC
>Ga0207421_10000120_pt1 | contig 87824 bp, 74 predicted proteins | sample SodLakKL_010_SED_4_FD_187542 | JGI IMG/M metagenome (GOLD analysis project Ga0207421, IMG submission 187542) | Alkaline sediment microbial communities from Lake Tanatar, Kulunda Steppe, Russia - 8KL_010_SED (SPAdes) (version 2) | ecosystem: Environmental > Aquatic > Non-marine Saline and... | reverse complement strand
CCGTCGGGCCGGGGACGGTGGCGCTGTGCATCGTCGCCGAGGGGCCCACGGTGGACGACGTGCGCGAGACCGCCGAGGCGCTGGCCGCGCGCGGGGCCACCGTGGTCGGGGTGGGCGATGATCCGCAGCTGCTGCCGCAGGCCACACGGTGGCTGCCGGTCCCAGCCGGGGTGCCCGAGTCGCTTGCCACGATCCCGCAGGTGGTGCGTGGCCAGCAGCTGGCCGAGCGAGCCGCCATGGCCGCCGGCATCGACCCCGACCGCCCCTTCGACCTGTCCAAGGTCACACCCACCACCTGACCGCGATCGCGCGGGGTCGCCGCGCTCGCCGCACCCGCGCTCACCACCGCAGACGGACGGTGCGCAGGCCGAAGGGCGGCACCGTGACGCGCAGCACCCCACCCTCCAACGGCAGGGCTCGGGGGTGCTCCTCGGCGAGGTCGACGGCGGCTGCGGCAGCGGGCGGCTCGGGCAGGCGCAGCGTCGTGGCGCCGCCGACGCCCGCGGGGTCGGCCAGACGCACCACGATCTCGTCCCCGTCCTCGGCCGGCTTGAGGGCGGACAGCAGCGCTGGGCCCTCCACGGCGAGGAAGCCGCGGCGCAGCTGCGGTGGCGGGGCGGTGGTCTGCCAGGCCCGCAGGGGTGCGCGCCAGCGCTCGCCATGGCGCAGCAGCGTCGCATCGTCGTCGCCGAGCCGGACTGCCAGGGAGAAGCGGTGGTCGCCGTCCTGCTGCGCCCCCGGGGTTGGCACCGGCGGGCCCGCCCCCATCGGGCGGGCGCGCAGGTCGTGGTGGCCGAGCTGCCCGACGGCGCGCAGGAGCGTGACCGCCAGCTCGGCGTGACCACCCCGGTCGACCCCGCTGACCTCGGGCAGGCCGGCGCAGAGCGCCGCGAGGCGATCCGCACCGCGGCCCACGGCCGCGACCCGCTGGGCCGGCGCGGTCCGCGGATCCGCCTCTCCGCGCGCATCCTCGGCGATCGGCAGGTCGGGTGGGGTCAGCGGGCGCTGGACCAGCGCCAGGGTCGCGTCGCTGACCCAGCCGCGCGCCGCCGGCGCGGACGCCGCCCAGCGCAGCCGGTGGTCGCGGGCGTGGTGGCGCAGCGCGACGTCCCACTCGAGCCGGCCCGGGCCGCCCAGCCAGGCACCGACGGCCATGCGTGCTGCGACCTCGCCGGCGTCGGTCGCGCCACGGCGACGCGCCGCACCGCCGGGCGGGTGCAGGCGCGCGTGCAGCGCCAGCCCGGACCACACCGCGGAGCGCACCCGCTCGGCGCCACCCAGCTCGGCGCCTGCCACCACATCGTCGACGGGCTCCATGGTGTAGGTGTCGCCGGCGTCGGCGTGGCTGAGCAGGCGTCCCAGGCCGGGCCAGTCCCGATCCTCGGCGTCGCGGAGGTCGACACCGGCGTCATCGCGGGCCGTCAGCTGCCACGCGCCGAGGTCGGCCACCGAGGCGTCGGTGCGAGCGTGGCGGCCTTCCTCGGGCACCCGGTCGCCGAGGGCCACCTCGTAGGCGAGCCAGCCGCAGGCCGGCACGTCGCGAGCCAGCAGTGCCATGCGCCAGCGCTGCAGGGCCGGCCAGGCGGGCAGCTGGTCGACGTCGGTCACGAGGTCCGCGCGCGCCGGGCCGAGCGGCTCGGCGCTGAAGGGGACGGGGCTGCCCCCCGCGTCGTGCACCGCCACCGGCGCGCGCCCCTCGGGCAGCGCCAGCGTGGCCGTCACGCCGTCGTCCAGCGGGGTCCCGTGCGGGTTGGTCACCACCAGATGGGCGGTCGAGGCGCTGGGGGCACGCGCCGGACGCGTGTCCACGCCGACGCGGCGCAGAGCGCGTGCGGTGACGTGCTCGGCGAGCTCCTCGGCGTCCTCCAGGCGCCCGCGCACGTCGGCGTCGACCGCATCGGTCGAGCAGCCGCAGATCGAGTCGTGGGGATGGCAGGCGAGCAGGTGGCCCCAGGCGCGGTCCAGCAGTGCGCGCAGCGTCTGGTCGTCGGCCTGCCCGTCGGCCGCTGCTCGGCACGGCTCCTCGGCGCGGCTCGCCCAGGCGACCCACGGCTCGGCCCAGCGCTGCAACGTGGTCGCGGTGCGCGCCGCCGCCTGCTTGACCGGCATCCGCGTCGACAGCGTGCCGGCCAGCAGGAACGCGCCGTCGCGCCCGGGCACCCGCAGCTCGCCGGTGCTGCTCGGCAGGTCCTGTGGCGGATGGGTCGCCCGCACCGCAGCGGCATGGTCGGCCAGGGTCGTGGCCCGCACCGCGGCGCCGTCCACCGTCGGCGGGTCACCGAGGCGCGCCAGCCGCCGACGGATGTCCCGGGGCGCGAGGTGATCGCCGCCATCCAGCAGCAGCCACGGACCGTCCTCGCGGGCCCGTGCGGCGGCGAGCCAGTCGGCCAGCCGCTCGGGCGCCGCCTCGACGTCCCAGAGCACCTCGGGGTTGTAGTAGCACGCCCGCAGCGCGACGACCTCGCTGCCATCGGGTGCCCGCCAGCGGAACCGGCTCGGCTGCGGTGGCGCGCCCCGCCAGACGATGGTCGTGGTGAAGCCGAACCCGGCCAGCACCGTGGGCAGGTCGGCGGGGAAGCCGAACAGGTCCGGCGCGTAGGCGACCTGCGAGCCACCCCCGAGCGCCGCGGTCCAGCGGCGCCCCGCCAGCAGGTTGCGCGCCAGCGACTCGGCATCGACCAGCGTCGTGTCGGCCAGCACGTGCCAGGGGCCCACGGTCAGGCGCCCGGCCCGCGCGTGGCCCGAGAGCCGGTCGATCAGGTCCGGGCGCACCGCCGCGACGTCGTCCAGCACGATCGTCTGGCCGTCGAGCAGCACGTGGGGCAGGCGACCGTCGTCGAGCTGATCGGCCACCGCGGCGACCAGCTCGACCAGCCGCGCGCCGAACGCCGTGGCCGTGCGATACCACTCGCGGTCCCAGTGGGTGTGGGTGACGACGTGGACCGTTGCGGCGTCGCCCGCGTCATCGGCCATCTCGGGGGAGCCCGCCTGCGGTCGCCGACCCGTCACGGGTTGCCCTCGGGCTCGGGCGGTGCGATCAGCGCGCCGGCGAAGCGCGCGGCGATCGCCTGCGGGCGGGTGATGGCGGTGCCCACGCACACGGCGAACGCTCCCAGCGCCAGCGCGCGCTGCGCATCGTCGGGCGTGGCGATCCGACCCTCGGCCAGCACGGGCACCGGCAGGCTGGCCGCGAGCTGGCCGACCAGGGCGAGGTCGGGCTCGTCGGCTGTCGCCGCGGGATCGGTGTAGCCGGCCAGGGTCGTGGCCACGAGGTCGGCGCCGGCGTCGACGGCGAACGCGGCCTCGGCGGCGGTGGCGATGTCAGCCATCGCCAGGCCACCGCGGGCGTGCACGGCGGCGACGATCTGGGCGAGGGTGGCGCCCTCGGGGCGGTGGCGTCCCGTGCCGTCCACCGCCACCACGTCGGCGCCCGCCTCGAGGATCGCCACGGCGTGACGTGGCGTCGGGGTGATGTAGACGCCGTCGCTGCCGTCCTTCCACAGGCCGATGAGCGGGGCGTGCACGGCCGCACGCACTGCCGCGCAGTCCGTCGGCCCGTTGACGCGCACGCCGCGGGCGCCGCCCGCCACCACCGAGGCGGCCATGCGCGCCATGATGTCGGGACCCGACAGGGGATCGTCCGGTGGGGCCTGGCACGACACGATCAGCCCGCCCTGCAGGCTGTCGAGCAGGGCCGCGTGCTCATCGACTGCGACCATGGGTCTCCTCCTCGGGGGGTTGGGGCGCTGGCGGGTCCGCGGCGAGCAGCGCTTGGCCGAGGGCGGCGCTGGCATCGCCGAAGGTCGGCGGTCGCCGTGCCGGCGGGCGGGCGCCCGGTGGCAGTGAGCTCGCCAGCACCGCTGCCACGGCTGTGGCCTCCTCGGCGTCGAGGCGGCGGTCGGGCTGCACGGCGAGGTCGTCGGCGAGCCGTCCGACCAGCGCCCCGCGCGTGGCGAGGAGCTGGGCGCCAGCGAAGCGCGGATCGTCGGTGGGCACGTCGGCGACCCAGGCCAGCGGTGCGCCGCGCGCGACGAGGTGCTGCTGGGCGGCCAGCAGCCCCGCGGGGTCGGCCAGCAGCGTCGCGGGCGAGCGCCCGCGGCGCACGGCCAGCGCTGCGACGGTGCCCGCAGCCTCGCCCACCGCCCACTCCACCGGATGCACGCGGTAGCTGCCGCCGGCCAGCTGGGTGACCGACAGGGCCTTGCCCGCGGCCACCAGGTTGCCGGGCGCCTCGCTGACCAGCGCCCCGGCAGGGAGCTGGAAGGGTCGGGTGGCCTGGTTGTGGGTCGAGGGGTCGCCGACGCGGGCGTGGACATCCAGCGGGTACCAGCCGACGCCGAGGCTGTTGCTGCAGGGGCGCGCGCGCACCCGCCAGCCGGCGCGTGCCAGGACGTCCTCGGCGGTGACGCGCTGGCGTCCCCGCAGGCGTCGCGCCTCGCGCACGTAGGGCGCGGCCGCCAGGCCGTCCGCGGTGCCAGCCGTGGCCGGGTCGAGGCCGAGCTCGGGGTACCCGCGCCCGTCGCCGTGCCCGGGCTTCCCGTCGTCACGCGGGACCTCGGTCTGCAGCCAGCGCACGAACGCGAGCGTCAGCCGGCGGGCCGCGCCCGCCACGCTCGACCGATCCGCAGCGCCGACGTAGTCCGCGTCGACGTGGTCGTTGCTCGCCCAGTTCACTGCGGTGACGTCGTCGCCGCCCAGCAGCCAGCCCGCGCGCACGCGGCGGTAGGTCCAGAACGGCGGGAACCCGCGCGGGCTGGTCAGCGTCATGCGGAAGTCGCGGGGGTTGCCATCGGCGTCGGGCTGGGCCAGGGTGAACGGCTGGCGCTCACGCCACCGCGCATACCCCTCAGGGGCGGGGATCGGGGGCTGCGGCGCATCGTGCCAGCGCACCAGCGCCGGCACGGTGATCGCCTGGGTGCACCCCGGCGCGGCGACCGCCGGGGCGTCGCGCTCCCCGGTGTCCGCCCGCGCCTCGGCGCCCACGGTCCAGCGCGCGCCCACCAGGGGCAGCAGGTCACCGAGCTCGGTGGCCTCGCACACCACCTGCGCCTCGACGCGCCGCCGCGCGCCGCGACCGTCAGCCAGCACCACGGCGCGGACCCGGTTGGCGGCAACATCGGCGTCGCACGGCGCCAGCCCGAGCAGCACGGTCAGCTGCCCAGTCGTGCGGTGGGGAGCCAGCAGGCCCTCGAGCGTGGTGCGCGCGACCTCGGGCTCGCAGCACAGCCGGCTGACCCACCCGTCCCCGGGGTTCAGGGGCGCGCCGTCGGGCATGCGCGCTGGTGCGCCAGCGGCGCGGTAGGCCGTGCGGATCCGCTCGCGCAGATCGGCGTAGGCGCGCGTGACGCCGGTGTGCTCGACCAGGTCGTGCTCGTCGGGACACGACACCGCCTGGGCTGTGAGCTGCCCGCCGAGGCGGTCACCCTCCTCGGTGAGCACGACCGAGGCTCCCGCCTCGCAGGCCGCCAGCGCGGCTGCCACGCCGCCGAGGCCGCCGCCGATCACCGCGACCTCGGCGCGGATCGGGGTCTCGGGCGGTGCGCTCTCACCCATCGCGCACCTCCGAGCCCCCGGCGGTCGACCCACCGGCCCGCGGGGCGACGGTGGCCTCCACGTGGAAGGTGCGCCCCCACGGGATGGTCGCGCTGGTGACCTCCCAGCGGTCGAGGAGCGGATCGCCCAGCGCTGCGAGCTCGGCGGTCAGCGCCGCGGGCAGCGTCGCGGCGAGATCGTCGAGCCCGTGGGGATCGGGGTCGGGGCGGCCCTGCTCGCCCACGCGCGCACGGAGGTGGCTGCGCACCACGCTCTGGTAGGCGTGATCCTCCGCGAGACGGGTCACGAGCAGGCGCTCGCGAGCCTGCGTGGCGTGCGCGGCGCCCTCCTGTGCCAGCAGACCCGCGGCGACCGCGCTGCCCAGGCTGTTGCCGGCGGTGTTCCAGCCGGCGTAGGCGGCCAGCGCGCCGAGCAGGCGCCGTCGCGCCAGCTCGCCGGTCAGCGCGGGGTCGGACCCGTTGGCGTGGGCGCAGTCGGCCACCGCGACGGGGCCGCGCTCGGCGAGGGCCCGCTCGACCACGTCGGCCGTGGCGGCTGCCGCACCCGGGTCGAGGGCAGCAGGAGGAGCCAGCGCCCAGTCACCGCCCTCGGCCGCTGGCGGATGCACCACCAGCGTCACGTCGCCGGCCTCGTCGCCAGCCGTGTGCGAGCCGGCCAGCGTGGCGGGGGCGGTCAGCGGTCGCGCCCCGGCGGCTGCGATCTGGGCGCTCGCGGTCTGCCCGACCGGTCGGTCCTCGTAGGGAGCGATGCGGTCCAGGCCGCGGGGGTCCGCGCAGCGCAGCGCGACGGTCGGTCGCTGCGCGCGAGCGGCGAGGAGGGTGCGCGCCAGCAGCACCCCGGCCACCTCGTCGGCGCCCGGATGCTGGTGGACCTGCTGGTCCAAGCCGAGACGGTCGATCCATCCGGCGAGCCAGTCGCGCTCGAGCCGTGGCAGCCCCTCCGGCGCGGTGTCGTCGCTGGTGAGCAGCAGCGGCGCCACCACTCCGTCCGCGGCGAGCTCGACGGCGGCGACGTTGCCCTGGTGGTTGCGCAGCCGGCGCGCCAGCATGTCGCGGGCCACCCCGTCCGGCACCCCGTGCGCCGCCGGGTCGGGACGCGGCCCGTGTCCCCGGTGCGCGCGGTGCCAGGCGATCCCCAGCGCGTGCAGCGCCCTGCCGTGCTCGGCCCAGTACTCCGGCTCCTCGGTGGCGTCGTCGACGTCGGGGCAGCGCTGCACCACCATGGCCGCGGCCACCGGCAGGTGCGGGTGGGCTAGGCGCAGGTCACGCAGGCCCGCGAGGCGGGCCGTCAGGGTGGTGCCGGGCTCGGAGCCCAGGCGCGAGGGGATCAGCCCACCATGCGCCAGCGCGTCGAGGCTTGCCACCGCGGCATCGGCCTCCTGGGCCGCATCCTGCAGCCACGTCCACAGGGCGGTGAGGTCCGCGGCGGTGCGGAACCGCGGGAGCGCCTCGGAGGGCGGCAGGACGACCCGACCGCCACCCAGGTCGGCGAGCAGCCGGAGGTCGCGGGTGTGGCAGGGCCGCTCGTCGGGAGGCACCACGAGGACCCGCGGTGGCCCATCGAGGCTGGTGCGAGCGCTCATCCCTTGACCGCGGCCTGGCCGACGCCGCGGAAGAAGTAGCGCTGCAGCGCCACGAACAGCGCGAGCACGGGCAGGATCGCGATGATCGTGCCGGCCGCGATGAGGCGCTGATCAGCCGAGAACTGGCCGTCCAGGAAGACCAGGCCCACGGTGAGGGTGAACTTGTCGGGGTCGCGCAGCACGATCAGCGGCCACAGGAAGTCGTCCCAGGCGAACATGAAGCTGAAGATCGCGACCACCGCCAGGGAGCCGCGAGCGGACGGCAGCGCCACCTTCCAGAAGGTCTGCCACTCGGTGGCGCCATCCACGAAGGCGGACTCCTCCACCTCCACCGGCAGCTTCACGAAGGCCTGGCGCATGATGAAGATCGACAGGACGGTCACCGCCAGCGGCAGCAGCGCGCCGGTCAGCGTGTTCATGAGCCCGAGCCCGCGCGTCACCACGAACACCGAGATCATGATCACCTCGAAGGGGATCACCAGGGTCGCGATCATGAGCGCGAACACGGTGGTCCGGCCGCGGAACCGCATGCGCGCCAGCGCATAGCCCGCCATCGCGCCGAACATCACGTTGGTGATGGTGGAGACGCCGGCGACGAACGTCGAGTTCAGCAGATACTGCCCGAGCGGCAGGACGCCGGCGACCGTCAGGTAGTTCTGCAGCGTGGGCTGCTCGGGGATCCACTGGGGTGGGAAGGCGAAGATGTTCTCGTCGGGCCCCTTCAGCGATGTGGAGATCTGCCACAGGAACGGGCCGACGGTGATGACCAGCACGAACAGCAGCAGCAGGTACCGGCCGCTGATGCTGGCCAGCGCCCGCCGGCGTCCGCGGGCGGTGCGGACGTGGCGGCGCTTGGAGGGCCGCGTCGGTGTCCCCTGGGGTGCGGTGGCGGTCACAGCTGTGCCCTTCGACGCGTGATCCACTGGGAGACGAGCGAGAGCACGAGCACCAGGACGAACAGCGACAGGCTCATCGCCGAGGCATAGCCCATCTCGAGCCCCTCGAAGCCGCGCTCGTAGATGTAGAGCACCAGCGTCTCGCTGGAGCGGAACGGGCCGCCGCCGGTCAGCACGAAGACCTCGGTGAAGACCTTGATGGCGTTGATCGCGCTCAGCGTGCCGACGAGCACCATCGACGGACGCATCATCGGCACCGTGATCGACCAGAAGCGCCGGATCGCTCCGGCACCGTCGACCGAGGCGGCCTCGTACAGGTCGTCGGGGATGTTCTGCAGCCCGGCGAGGTAGATGACCATGTAGTAGCCCAGCCCCTTCCAGACCGTGACGATGATCACGCTGATCAGGGCGAGGGAGGGGTCAGAGAGCCAGCCGGCTGGCTCGTTGATGATCTGCAGCTGCTGGAGCACGTAGTTGACCAGGCCGTCGGTGCGCAGCATCCAGCTCCAGATCAGCGCCACGACCACCATCGAGGCGATCACAGGGGAGAAGAACACGGTGCGGAAGAACGCGATGCCCGGGAGCTTGGTGTTGACCAGCACCGCGAGCAGCAGCGGCAGCACGATCAGCGCGGGTACGACGCCGACGGCGAACGTCAGGCTGTTCTCGAGAGCGTTCCAGAAGAACGAGTCGCCGATCATGCGCCGGAAGTTGTCCAGACCGGTGAACTCACCGCCGCGCAGCGTGTGGGCGTCGGTCAGCGCCAGGATCCCGGTGTTGACCACCGGCCACCAGTAGAAGGCGCCGAGCAGGACCAGCGAGGGCAGCAGGAACAGCCAGGGGACGTACCAGCGTCGACCGATCACGTCGCGCTCCTGACGCAGCCGGGGTGCGGGACGCCGCGAGGAGGGCGGTCGGCGGCCTGGCGCGAGGCCGCCGACCGCCCCCAGCGACCGGCTTGCTAGCCGTCGTCCTCGAGGTCCTCGGGGACGCCGGCGTCGCGCCGGTCCAGGATGTCCTGGACCTCCATCTCGGCGTTCTCCAGGGCCTCCTCGGCCGAGATGTCGCCGAGCACCGCCTCCTGGGCGTTGGCGATGAGGGCGCTGTTGACCTCATCGTCGACCGCGACCGGGCGCAGCATCTCGCCCTCGGCGATCTGCTCGCCCAGGATGCGGATGGCGTCGGCCTCGCGCTCGTCGTCGGTCTCGAAGTCGGCGATGCGCTCGTCCTCGAGGGCGTCCTCGACGCTGGGGAAGACCTGGGCCTCGTCGAAGAACGCGAGCTGGTTCTCGGCGTTGGTCATGAACTCGGCGAAGGCGAGGGCCTCGTCGGGGTGCTCGGTGTCGGTGGGCACCATCAGGCCCATGACCGCCATGTCGATCGCGCCGGTCTCGCCGACGACCTGCGGTCCCACGCCGGTGGCCTCGGCGATCTCGGGCGCGTTCTCCTCGACGATGCCCAGGAACTGCGGGCCGGAGGTGAACAGCCCGACCTCGCCGGCCTGGTAGGCCTCGATCTCGGCGCGGTGGCCCTCCACGACGTAGTCGGAGCTGACCGCGCCCGCCTCGTAGAGGTCCTGCAGCTCCTCGACGTAGGCGATCGCCGCGGGGTCGGTGAGGTTCACCTCGGTGGCGTCCTCATCGAAGACCTCGACGCCCTCCTTGACGAGGTCCTCGATGAAGCGGTTCTCCAGGGCGGGGTGCCAGCCGTAGGCCTCGGTCTCGTCGGCGATCTGGGTGGCCTGCTCGAACAGCTCGGGGAAGGACTCCGGAGGGTCGTCCGGGTCGAGGCCGGCCTCCTCCATGATGTCGGCGTTGAACATGGTGACCTCGCTGGAGAGGTACCAGGGGAAGGCGTAGGCACCGTCGCGGTTGGGGTAGCGGAACGCGTCCCAGGCGCCCTCCACGTAGATGTCGATGAGCTCCTGGTCGAGCTCGGCCTCGAGGTCCATGAACTCGCCCTCCACCGCCAGCGGGAAGGCGAAGTCGGGGTTGAGGTTGACCACGTCGGCCAGCTCGCCGGTGGCGGCGTCGGTGAGCAGCCGCTCCTGGGCGCCCTCGAAGGGGATGTCCACCCAGTCCACGGTGACCTCGGGGTGCTCGTCCTCGAACTCCGCGATCAACCCCTCGATGTAGTCGTCGAAGTCGGGGGAGAGCTGGAGGGTGGAGAAGGTGATCTCGCCAGCGAGCTCGTCGGGCTCGTCGGGCTCGTCGGGTTCGTCGTCCTCGTCCTCGTCGTCGACGTCCTCGGGCTCCTCCTCGGGATCGTCGTCGGGCTCCTCCTCGGCGACCTCCGGGTCGCCTTCCACGCCGCAGGCAGCCGCGGTGAGCGCGAGCGCGAGCAGCAGGGCGATGATGGTGGGCAGTCTGTGGGGCGCCATGGCTCCTCCAGGGACGGATGGACGCGAACGCCGGGGAGGCTGACAGGGTCGCGAGCAAGTTGTCAATACCAATCTGTCTATTGGTATGAAAAGTGGGCGTCGGTGGTATCGTTGCGTTGACCAATGGGGGCGCGTTCGCGATGATGGTCGTGTCGAGCGGGAGGAGGTCCGGTGGCTGATGAGGGCGCACCGAGCGGGATGCGCAAGCACGAGATCGTCCGCGAGCGGGTGCTGGACCTCCTCGAGGGCCTGTCGTCGGGGTCTGCCATCCCACCCGAGCGCGAGCTCTGCGAGCGCTTCGACGTCTCGCGGGTGACCCTGCGACGGGCCGTGGACGACCTCGTGCGCGACGGGGTGCTCAGCCGTCGGCAGGGGAGCGGGACCTACGTGGCGCAGCCCAAGCTCGCCCAGGCGCTGTCGGTCCGGTCCTTCTCCCAGGACATGCGCCAGCGAGGGCTGGAGCCCTCCAGCCAGGTGCTGTCGGTGGAGCGCGTCCCGGCGGGCCCGCGACTGGGACAGCGCCTGGCGGTGAGCCCGGCCGACCCGGTCGTGCGGATCCGTCGTCTGCGACTCGCGGATGGCGAGCCGCTGGGGCTGGAGACGGCATCGGTGCCCGCCGCGCTGGCGCCGGGGCTGGAGGAGGCCGACCTGGAGGGGTCGTCGCTGTACGAGGTGCTCGCCCGCGACCACGGGATCGCCATCGCCTCGGGCTCGCAGGAGATCGAGCCGACCGTGATCAACGAGGAGGAGTCGCTGGTGCTCGACGCGCCGCTCCACTCGCCCGCGTTCCTCTTCCGGCTGACCACGCGGGCCGGCGACGGGACGATCATCGAGTTCAACCGCTCGATCTTCCGCGGCGACCGGCTGACCCTCACCACTGAGCTCGAGCCCCGCGCCTCCGAGGCCAGCGGGCTGGGAGCGCTGGGGGTCAGTGCGGCCGGGCTGGCCGCGGGATGAGGTGCGACGCAGGCCCGCCCGGTCCGCGCGGCGCCCGTGAGAGCGGCTCGACGCCCGAGGGACCGCGCGCTGATCAGCCGGCCGTTGCGGCCAGCGATCAGGTGCTGGACCCCGTGGTGGCGGTGGACGGCGGTCAGTCGAGCACGCGCGTGGCCCTGGTGCGCGGTGGCCAGCGGGTCGCGAGCGGGGCCGGACCGGGTGTGCCGGCCCCCGCGCGGGAACGCGGTCCGGCGCGCATCGCCGAGGCGGTCGCAGCCGCATGCGCCGACGCGGGTGTCGATCCCTCGGGGTTGGCGCTGGCGGCGGGGCTGACCGGGCTGGCGGAGGCCTCCGGGCACGTGGACGAGGTCGCCGCAGCGCTGCGAGCGCGGCTGGGTGTGGCGCGGATGCGCCTGGCGGGCGACCTCGTGACCGCCCATCTCGGTGCGCTGGCTGGGGCCAGCGGTGCGATGGTGGCTGCGGGCACGGGCGCGGTCGCTCTGGCGGTGGGCCCCGACGGCGCGAGCGCTCGCGTGGACGGGTGGGGCTACCTCGTCGGGGATGCTGGCTCGGGGTTCGCCGTGGGGCGGGCCGGCCTGCGCGCGGCGCTGCGCGACCACGACGGCCGAGGAGGGTCGGCGGCGCTGGCACACCGGGCGCGCGGGCGCTTCGGTGCGCTGGAGGCGCTCCCGGGCCGATTGCACGCCGAGGCCGACCCGGCCGGGGTCGTGGCCGCGTTCGCCCCTGACGTCGGCGCCGCGGCGGAGGCCGGAGACCCCGTGGCCGCCAAGATCTGCGCGGAGGCGGCACACGACCTGGCCGTCAGCGCGACGACCGCGGCGACCCGGGCGCTGCCGGCGCACGAGCCCTCGACCGTGGCCTGGACCGGTGGGCTCTTCGCGCTGGGCGCGCGCGTGCGCGAGCCGTTCGCTGCGGCGGTGCGCGAGCGCCTGCCCGACGCGGTGGTGCAGGCGCCGAGCGGCACGCCCCTGGACGGCGCGGCGCAGCTGGCGCGCGGCGGTGGCCAGCACGCCGGTCTGGTGCTGCACGAGGACTGACCCTGCTGCGGTGCCGCGGCGCCTGCTGGTAGCCTCGCCGGGCACCTCACCGACCTCACCCATCCCCGATCGCGCTGCGATGCGCGCGCGAGGACATCCCATGGCCAAGAAGAGCAAGATCGCCCGCAACGAGCAGCGCAAGCAGGTCGTCGCCCGACAGGCCGATCGGCGTGCGGAGCTCAAGAAGGTCCTCAAGGACCCCGACGCGTCGTTCGAGGAGAAGATCGACGCGCGTGACCGGCTGAACAAGATGTCGCGCGAGGGCAGCGCCACGCGCGTGGTCAACCGCGACCGGATCGACGGCCGGCCGCGCGCCTACCTGCGCAAGTTCGGGGTGTCCCGCGTGAACATGCGCCGCCTCGCCCACCGGGGCGAGCTGCCGGGCGTGCGCAAGGCCAGCTGGTAGCGCCACGCTCGCAGACTCTGGCTACGGGCACCGTGGCCGCGCTGTGCGTGACCCCTGGCATCGACGCGTCCCGCCGGGGCGAGCGGCCCTCTCTCGGCAGGTCCTCTGCCTCCCCGGGAAGTTGGGCGTCCATCCGTTAGGATGAGCGCGACGACCACCCCTGCGCGCGAGGCATCCGATCATGACCGAGAAGACCGTCGAGCATCTGGACACCGTCACCATCCGGTTCGCGGGCGACTCGGGTGACGGGATGCAGCTGACCGGCAACCGGTTCACGTCCGTGTCGGCCCTCATGGGCAACGACGTCGCGACGCTGCCCGACTTCCCCGCCGAGATCCGCGCGCCCGCGGGGTCGCTGCCGGGCGTCAGCGGCTTCCAGCTCCACTTCGCCGACCACGACATCCTGACCCCCGGGGACGAGCCGGACGTGCTGGTCGCGATGAACCCGGCGGCGCTCAAGACCAACCTGGATGAGCTGCCCAGGGGCGCGACGATCATCCTGAACTCCGACGCCTTCACCAAGCCGAACCTCAAGAAGGCGCGCTACGACAGCGACCCGCGCCACGACGGCTCCCTCGACGGATATCGCGTCTACGAGGTGCCCGTCACCGAGCTCACCATCGGGGCGCTGGAGGACGTCGACCTGTCCAAGAAGGCCAAGGAGCGGGCGAAGAACATGTTCGCCCTCGGCCTGATGTCCTGGATGTACTCGCGCCCGCTGGACCCCACGGTCGAGTGGATCGAGAGCAAGTTCGCCGGCGCGCCCGAGGTCGCCGCCGCCAACATCACCGCCCTGAAGGCCGGCTACAACTTCGGCGAGACCACCGAGCTGTTCAGCCACCGCTACGACGTCGATCCCGCCAGCGACCTGCCTCCGGGCACCTACCGCCAGATCACCGGCAACCAGGCGATCGCCTACGGGCTCGTGGCTGCCGCGGAGCGCTCGGGGCTCCCGCTCTACCTCGGCGGCTATCCGATCACCCCTGCCAGCGACGTGCTGCACGAGCTGGCGCGCCACAAGAACTTCGGCGTGCGCACCTTCCAGGCCGAGGATGAGATCGCCGGGGTCGGCGCCGCCCTGGGGGCCTCCTTCGCCGGTCAGCTCGGCGCCACCGTGACCTCCGGTCCGGGTGTGGCCCTGAAGACCGAGACGATCGGGCTGGCTGTTGCCGTCGAGCTGCCCCTGCTGGTGCTGAACATCCAGCGCGGCGGCCCCTCGACCGGCCTGCCCACCAAGACCGAGCAGGCCGACCTGCTGCAGGCGATGTTCGGGCGCAACGGCGAGGCGCCGATGCCGGTCGTGGCCGCCTCCACGCCGGGCGACTGCTTCGACACCGCGCTGGAGGGGGCGCGGATCGCGCTGAAGTACCGCACACCGGTGTTCGTGCTGTCGGATGGCTACCTCGCCAACGGGGCCGAGCCCTGGCGGATCCCCGACGTGCAGGACCTGCCCGACCTCACCGAGCTGCCCGCGTTCGTCGCGCCACCCGAGGACGGCGAGCCGTTCGAGCCCTTCACCCGCGATCCCGAGACCCTGGCGCGCCCCTGGGCCGTGCCGGGCACCCCGGGCCGCGAGCACCGCATCGGAGGCCTGGAGAAGGCCGCGGGCACCGGCAACATCTCCTACGACCCCGACAACCACCACCACATGACCCAGATGCGGCAGGGCAAGGTCGACCGCATCGCCCACGACATCCCCCCGCTGGAGGTCGGAGCCGACAGCGACGCCGACGCCGACGTGCTGGTCGCCGGCTGGGGCTCGACCGCCGGGCCGATCAAGGCGGCGGTGCGGCGCGTGCGAGCGCAGGGCCACAAGGTGGCGCGCGTCCACTTCCACCACCTCAACCCGATGCCCGCCAACACCGGCGAGCTGCTGGGCCGCTACCGCAAGGTCCTGGTCCCCGAGATGAACAACGGGCAGCTGTCGTTCCTGCTGCGCGCGCGCTACCTCGTCGATGCGGTCGGCTACAACCGGATCAGCGGCCTGCCGTTCGGCTCGGGTGAGCTCGCCGACGTGATCGTCGAGCAGATCCGGGCCGCCGAGCAGGACCCCGCCGGCGCCGCCCGCTGACGCACGCCCCGACCGCAGAGCTACCGAAGGCAGGGATCACCGCGATGAGCGATGTGCAGACGCTGACCCGCAAGGACTTCTCCAGCGACCAGGAGGTCCGCTGGTGCCCGGGTTGCGGCGACTACGCGATCCTCAACACCGTGCAGGGCGTCATGCCCGATCTGGGCCTGCCGCGTGAGAACATCGTCTTCGTCTCGGGCATCGGGTGCGCGGCGCGCTTCCCCTACTACATGGAGACCTACGGGTTCCACGGCATCCACGGGCGCGCACCGGCCATCGCCACCGGCATCGCCTCGGCCCGGCCGGATCTGAAGGTGTTCGTGGCCACCGGCGACGGCGACGCGCTGTCGATCGGCGGCAACCACCTCATCCACGCGATGCGGCGCAACACCAACATCACCATCCTGATGTTCAACAACCAGATCTACGGGCTCACCAAGGGGCAGTACAGCCCCACCAGCGAGCTCGGCAAGGTCACCAAGTCCACGCCGCAGGGCTCGCTCGAGCTGCCGTTCAACCCCGTGAGCGTGGCGCTCGGCGCCGAGGCGAGCTTCGTGGCGCGCTCCATCGACAACGAGCGCCAGCACCTCGCCGACATGATCAAGCGCGCGGCCGACCATCCCGGTGCGTCGTTCGTCGAGATCTACCAGAACTGCAACATCTTCAACGACGGCGCGTTTGACGCGGTGCGCAAGAACGTCCCCAACCAGATCCGCCTCGAGCACGGCGAGCCGGTGCGCTTCGGCGAGCACGGCCAGCACGGCGTGGTCATGGCTGGCCACAGCGAGCTGGAGGTCGTCGACGTCGCCGACGCCGAGCCTGCCGAGGGCGAGACGCTCGGGGTGCAGCGCCGGCTGGTGCCGGCCGAGGACCTGCTGGTCCACGACGCGCATCGCGATGACGCGGGGCTCGCGTTCGCGCTGTCGCGCCTGGCCCACACACCCGTGGGGCCCACCCCGATCGGGCTGTTCCGCCAGGTCGAGCGCCCCGAGTACGCCGAGCAGATGCAGGCCCAGCTCGATGACGCGCGGCTGCGCAAGGGCTCGGGCGATCTGCAGTCGCTGCTGACCGGCAACGACACCTGGACGGTGGGCGCCGAGCCCAGCACCAACGGCCACGGCGGGGACGGCAGCGCCTGACCGCCTTGGCAGCACCTGACCGCCGCGTCGGTGCCTGACCGCCGCGTTGGCGCGCCCCGCCTCCGGCTGCGGGGCGCGTTCGCGTGCGTCAGGGTCCCTCGATCAGGTCGACGAAGCGCGCCGGCACCAGCTCGCGCTCGGTCGCCAGCGCGTCGCCGGTGCGCCGGAACACCGTGACCGTGGTCGCGCCGCGCGTGCCCACGGGCGCCACCAGCCGCCCTGCGTCGGCCAGCTGCTCGGCCAGCGGCGGCGGGACGCGCGCGCACGTGGCTGAGACGATGATCCCGTCGAAGGGCGCGTGGTCGGGCAAGCCCTGCGAGCCGTCGCCGACCACGACCTCGGCGTTGCGCACCCCGTGCTCGGTGAGGTTGCGCTGCGCTGCCTCGGCGAGCTCGCGACGCCGCTCGATCCCCCACACGTGCCGCGCGAGCTCGGCCAGCAGCGCCGTCTGGTAGCCGTAGCCCGCGCCGACCTCGAGGACGCGCTCCTCGCCCGACAGGGCCAGCGCCTCGACCATGGCGGCGATCAGCGAGGGCTGGGACGTGGTCTGCCCTCCGGGCAGCGGCACGGGGCGGTCCTCGGCGGCCTCGTCGATGTGCTCGGGGGGAACGAACCGCTCGCGGGGGGTGGCGTCGATCGCGGCCAGCACCCGCGGGTCGCGCACGCCGGCGCGCTCGGCGAACCGGCGGATCCCGGTGCTGCGGCGTCGTCGCACGGCAGCCTCCTGGGCTCGGTCGGTGCGGCCCGCCACCCGCGACGGCGCGCACCGCGCCGGGCCGTGCCGGGCCGTGCGGGGAGGCTACCCCAGGTCGCGGCGGTGTGGTCGCTACGCTGCCGGGACCCTCACGCCACGAAGGGCGACGATGGACCCGCGGCGCCAGGATCACCACGACGCGGGGCGCTCCCGGCACCAGGACCGCCAGCACCAGCAGCACCGCGGTGGCGAGGCGGCGTGGCCGCCGGTCGCTGGCGTGGTGCTGTGCGGGGGCGCGAGCCAACGCATGGGGTCCGACAAGGCCCTGCTCGTGCTGGAGGGGCGCTTCATGGTCGACCGCGTCGCCGCCCGCCTGGCCACCGTGGCGACGCCGGTGTGGCTGGCCCCCGGCACCGTGGGACGGCTCGGCGCGCGCGGCCTGGACGAGGTCGCCGACGCCGCGCCAGGGGGAGGGCCGCTGGCCGGGCTGGTCGCCGGGCTGGAGGCGCTCGCCGGGCTGCAGGCGCGCACCGGGCTGCAGGCGCGCACCGAGGCCGAGGGCCGCAAGCGGCCAGCGGCGCACACCGCACCGGATCAGGTGCGCGAGTCCCAGCACGAGGCGCACGAGGCGCACGAGGCGCATGGGGACCGCTGGCGCCGAGCAGCGCCGGGGTCGGCACGGGCTGCGCTGGCGGTGCTGGCGGTCGATCTCGTCGATGCGCGCCCGGCGCTGCTGGCGCGCTGCGCCGCCCGGCTGGCCGGCCACGACGCGGTCGTGCCGCTGTCCGCGCGGGGGCCCGAGCCCCTGCACGCGGTGTTCGCGGCCTCGGCCCTGGCGCCGCTGGCGGCGCGCCTGGCGCAGGGGCGCAGGTCGGTGATCGGCGCGCTGGACGACCTCGACTGGGAAGCGGTGCCCGAGCGCGCGTGGCGCGACCTGGACCCAGCCGGCGCCTTCGCGCGCAACCTCAACACTGCCGAGGACCTGCGCACCCACCCACGCGGCTGACCAGGTTCTCACGGCACACCACAGGGCTTCGCCCTCGGACGCCCCCGTGCGACCTAGACTGGCCGTGCGTCGGAGCCTGCGACGAGGCTCGCGACGCCGCTAGGGCACGACGCTGCGCGACCGCGCGGGAGGATGAGCGGTGATCCACGTCTCGGGCCAGGTGTTCTCCCTGCTGGCCCTGCTGGCGGTGCTGTTCGCCGGCGCGGTCGCTCTCGCGGCGCTGGCGCGGCGCACCGCCGCGCTGCGCGCCTTCTTCGCCGGCCTCGAGCTGCCGGTGGCAACGGCGGTGGCGGTCACCGCCACCGGGGGGAGCCTGTTCTACTCCGAGGTGGTCGGCCTCACGCCGTGCGCGCTGTGCTGGGTGCAGCGCGCGTTCATGTTCCCGCTGGTGGCGCTCGTGCCGGCGGTCGCCCTGGCGCCGCGCCTGCTGCGCCCGCTGGTGCTGACCCTGACCGCCGGGGGAGCTGGGGTCGCCCTGTGGCACACTGCGCTCGAGCGCCTGCCGGCTGCTCCCAGCGGCCCGTGCGCCGCCGACGTCCCGTGTGACGTGCCCGTGTTCGAGATCTTCGGCTTCGTGTCGCTGCCGGTGATGGCCCTGGCCGGCTTCCTGGCGATCGGGGCGCTGACCTGGCTGTCGGGGCGCCCCACCACCATCTCCTCCCACCATCGCGATGATCGGCAAGGAGCCCGCTCGTGAGCACCACGCGCAAGCCGACCAAGCCCACCAGGAAGCGCCGCGGCGGCGACCGTCAGACCCAGCGGCAGCTGCTGCTCCTGCTCGGGATCCTGGCGCTGTTCATCGCCGGGGGCTTCGCCTTCGCGATGACCGGGCCGAGCGCCGACGACGCCCGCGCCGACGTGGAGCTGGAGGGCGAGCCGCTCGAGCCGCTCCCGCCGGACGACGAGGGCGCGGTCGCCGATCCCTCCACTGGCGAGCCAGCCCCGGTCGCGCGCGGCACGACGCTGGATGGCGAGCCGATCACGATCGGCGAGCCCGAGGACGGCCGTCCGCAGCTCGTGGTCGGCCTCGCGCACTGGTGCCCGGCGTGCCAGGCCGAGGTGCCCCAGGTCGCCGATGCCATGGAGGCCGGCGACCTCCCTGATGTCGACGTGGACCTGCTCGCGTTCCACTCGCTGCCCGACCCGGGGCGCGACGCGGCGACGTTCCCGCCGGGGGAGTGGCTGGCCGAGGAGGGCTGGACCATCCCGACGCTCGCCGACGATGCCGGTGACCCGACGATGAACGCGCTCAGCGGCAACAACCCGGTCACCCCCTACTGGGTGGCCATCGATGGGGAGGGACGCATCGTCGAGCGTCGCACTGGCATCCAGCCGATCCCCGAGCTCGCCGCATGGATGGAGTCGCTGGCAGAGGGCAGCTGATCGGTCCAGCTCCCCGCTGGCGGGTGCAGCGTCCCGGTGGCGGGTCCCGCGGTCAGGTGGCCACGGGCTCCTCGTCGGCAGAGGCCCACTGGAACCACGTCACCGCGATGCGGCCCCACAGCAGGAACCCGCCGATGATCTTCATCAGCAGCCCTGCGGCGCGCTGGTCGGTGAGCGCGTCGAGCCGCAGGTCCTGCAGCCGCGGCGCGAGCTCGTAGACCGGGTAGAGCGGGAAGTCGGCGAAGGTCAGGAACGAGGCCGGGATCGTGGGCAGGATCGACTGGGCGAACAGGTAGGCCATCTGCAGCGGCCGGTTGAGATGGGGCAGGTCGGGGTGGGCGCCCACGACCGGCAACCAGAACACCGCCGCGCCCAGCAGCCACGCCAGGTCGATGACGAACGAGCCGAGCTCGGACTGCAGCAGGGGATTGGCCACGATCGGCGCGTGGGTGACCAGGATCACCGCGTTGAACGACAGCAGCGCGACCAGCGGTTGGGTGAGCCCGCGCAGGACCCGCAGGCGCCAGCCCCCCGGGGCGAGCCCCCGGGCCATCCACGGCGGGATGCCGCGCAGCAGCATCGGCACCGCCACCAGGGTGATCAGCAGGAACTGCAGCATGTGGACGCTGGCGAGGTAGCCCGACCCCAGCTGCCCGACGGGCCAGTCCAGCGACACCCACAGCACCGCCACGCCGCCCACGAACCATGGGACCCGCCACCGGTGCGCCTCGGCCTCGCCCGCCGAGGGCGCCAGCCGCCGCCACGCCCACCCGTAGGCGGCCAGCCCGGCCAGCAGGAACGCCCACACGCCCAGGTAGGGCTGCCACTGCCAGGTCCACGGCTCGCCGGTGGCCGAGCACCAGAAGTTCACTCCGCGATCTCCTCGCCCCGCACCATCCGCGGCAGATCCTGCACCCAGCCCTCCTGGCGCACACCGAAGGGGTAGGCGAGGCGCGCCGGTCCGTCGTCGCTGAAGGCGAGGATCGCCGCGGCGTGCGCCACGTCGTAGGCGCCGTCCTCGTCGGGCTCGTCGAACGCGGGCGGGGGCAGGTCGACCATGTCCATCGCCGCGATCACCTCGTCGAGATCGCCCCGCAGCGCGGTGATCCGCTCGTCGATGCCGCCCACGTACTCCTCGAGGCGCTCGGCGGTGTCGCGCTGGGGATCCACGGTCACGAAGACCACCTCGACGTGCCGCGTGTCGCTGTGGGGCAGTCGGTCGAGGGCTGCGGAGATCGTGGCCAGGTGCGCCGGGCAGATGTCGGGGCAGTGGGTGAACCCGAAGAACAGCAGGGCGATCTGCCCCTGCGTCTCCTCGGCGAAGGTGTAGGGCTCGCCGTCGGTGTCGGTCAGGGTGAAGTCGGGGCGCTCGAGCGGAGCGTCGAGCCACTCCCCGTGCCAGCCCTCGGCGGCGCTGGTCTCCACGCCCTCGGGGTGCTCGGGCACGGGGTCGTCGCTGCCGGAGGGCTCGGCGGCGTCGCCGGTGGTGGGCGGCACGCAGGCAGCCGCCAGGAGGCCGAGCCCCGCCAGGAGCGCACCGGTGCGGCACAGTGGCCACGCGCGGCGCATCGACCCTCCTCGTGACGCTGGGGATCCGCAGGCGCGATCGTACCGTCGTGGTGGCGAAGGGACCGAGGTGATGAGCGCGCTGACACCGCATCTGGGCACGCAGCTGACCGCCGGCGACAGCGGCGGCGGGTCGAGCCCGCGGCGTCGCCGTGGGCTGCTGCTGGCCGCGGTCGCGCTGGCCGCCCTCGGGGTGGCTGCCGTGGCGCTGGCGCTGCTCGGCGGGGGCGGTGCCGACGAGGAGCCGGGCGCTGCCGGTGAGGTCGCCGTCGACGGCAGCGCCCTCGAGCCCTTCGAGGACCCCGCTGACGACGCGGCGATCGGGGCCGCGGCCCCCGCGGTCGACGGAGCCGACTACGACGGCAGCCCCGTGGCCGTCGAGCCCGGTGAGGAGCCGGTGGTCCTGCTGTTCCTCGCGCACTGGTGCGAGGTCTGCGATGCCGAGCTGGGCACGGTGCAGCAGCTGGTCGATCGTGACGCGCTGCCCGAGGAGGTGCGCCTGGTGGCGGTGTCCACCGGCCAGCGCGAGGGCGCGGTCAACCACCCCGCGCAGGAGTGGCTCGACGATGCCGGCTGGACCGTGCCCACCCTGGTCGACAACGATGCGGGTCACGTGGCCGGCGCCTACGGGCTCGGGTCCTACCCCTACTGGGTGTTCATCGACGGCGACGGTGCGGTCGCCGGGCGGCTGGCGGGAGCGCTGGCCGGCGAGGACCTGGTCCGGCTCGCCGAGGAGCTCGCCGCGCGCTGACGGCCCACCTCGCTCCCGCTGCGCCCGTCACAGCGCGCCGCTCACGGGCGGGCGGCGCGCGTCCCGGCTAGCCTCGCACCGCACGCGGGTGGCATCATCGCCCGCACCGCCGACGCGACAGCGAGCTCGAGCCGTGACCCGACAGATCCTGCTGGTCGCCAAGCGCGACGACATCGCCGCCGAGGTCACCACCGGCCTGGCCGGCACCCCCGATCTCTCCTTCTTCCGGGTGGCCTCCCCCGAGCGGGCCATCGCGCTGATCGACGGCGAGCACGGGGACGAGTACGGCCCGTACTCGCTGGTCATCGCCGACAACGACACGCATCCTGCCGGGGGGTTCTACCTCGCCAAGGAGCTGGCCTGGCGCCGCGACGAGGGACATGCGGCCCCGCCGCTGCTGCTGATCCTCGCCCGCCCCCAGGACACCTGGCTGTCGGACTGGTCGCGCGCCGACGCCTACTGCGTGCGCCCGGTGGACCCCTTCGACCTCGCCGAGGCCGTGGAGGCGCTCAGCGCCGGCGAGCCGCTGCCCGAGCTGCCCGGCATCGGCGGTGAGCCCGCCACCGCGCCCTACGGCCTCGACGACGACCGCGAGCGCGCCCGGCGACGCGCCGCCACCTCCGGCGAGCGCGCCCGACCCATCAGCCCCAAGGGCGAGAGCTCGTGACGTCGGCCCCCGGCGACCCCACGGCGGTGTCGTGGCCGACGATCCTCGGGGCGTTGCTGGCGGGGGAGGATCTGGACGCCGCGACCGCGCAGCGCGCGCTGCACGAGATCATGGCCGGTCAGGCCAGCGAGGCCCAGGTCGCCGGGCTGCTGGTGGCGCTGCGGGCCAAGGGCGAGACCGCCGACGAGCTGGCCGGGCTGGCCCGCACCATGCTCGACTTCGCCGAGCCCGTGCCGGTGGCAGGTCCGCTGGTCGACACCTGCGGCACCGGCGGCGACCGGGCCGGCACGTTCAACATCTCCACGGTGGCGGCGTTGGTCGCCGCGGCGGCCGGAGCCCGCGTGGCCAAGCACGGCAACCGCGCGGCCTCCAGCAAGGCCGGCTCGGCCGACCTGCTCGAGGCCTGGGGCGTGGTGATCGACCTCGACGGGCCCGCGGTGGCCCGCTGCATCGACGAGGTCGGCATCGGCTTCTGCTTCGCGCCGCGGTTCCACCCGGCGATGCGCCACGTGATGCCCGCCCGCAAGGCGCTGGGCGTGCCCACGGCGTTCAACCTGCTGGGGCCGCTGTCCAATCCCGCGCGCGCGGCGCACCAGACCGTCGGCGTGGCCGACGCAGCGGTCGCCGAGACCGTCGCAGGTGTCCTCGCCCGCCTGGGCAGCGCCCACGCGCTGGTGTTCCACGGCGCCGGTGGGCTGGATGAGCTCACCACCGCCGGCCCCTCGACGGTGTGGGAGGTCCGCGAGGGCGAGGTCAGCCAGCAGGTGCTCGACCCTGCGACGCTCGGGTTCGCGGAGGCGCCGGTGACCGCGCTGGCGGGCGGCACGGTGGAGGACAACCGGGCGATCGCCGACGCGGTGCTCGCGGGCGAGCCAGGTCCACGCCGCGACGTGGTGCTGCTGGCAGCCGCCGCAGCGCTCGTGGCCGCCGACGTCACCCCGACGTGGGAGGACGGGCTCGAGCGCGCGGCGCGCGCCATCGACACCGGGGCCGCTGCGGCGCTGCGCGATCGCTTCGTCGTGCGGTCCCAGGAGCTCGCACGCGCCTGAAGGCGCGCCGTCAGGCGGCGCGGCGCTCGCGCTCCTCGCGCCGGCGCCGGCGCTCGGCGCGGAACACGCGACGGCGCTCGCGCTCGGTGCTGCCGCCCCACACGCCGAAGTGCTCGCGGTCGGCCATGGCCTGCTCGTAGCACGGTTGCTGCACGGGGCACTGCTGGCACAGCTCCAGGGCGGCGCGCACGTCCTCGGGATCCTCGGAGAAGAACACCTCCACCGAGTGGCCGCGGCACGCCGCGCGCTCGTGCCACTGCGGGTCGTGCACGGTGATTCCCCTCTCTGGGCTCGTGCCTCGTTGCGGTGTTGCGCTCACGGTGCTCCACCCCTCGCTTCCTGTGGCCCAACGAGTGGCGGGGGCGGTGAAGTTCCGAGCTGTCCGCGCGACCCGTTGGGCATGTCGTATGATCACCGCTGACGTGCGGTCTCGTCCACACCCTCCGACGCCACGGGCCCCGATCTGGTTCCGTTCGGGCGCAGTGGCACCCGCGCTGCGGGCATGAGGAACCACGCGAAGTGGGACGCATGACCCTTGACGCCCTGGTCGGCGCTGATGGGGCCGATGGCACGACCCGCCACCCGTCCGATCCCGCCGATCGCGGGCAGTGGGGCGCGAGCGGGCGGCGCGCCCTCGGCCTCGATGGGACGCCTGAGGGGTGGTGCGGCGTCGTGCTCGCAGACGGTGCCGTCGTGGATGCCTTCGTCGTGGCCGCTGCGAGCGAGGCGGTGCGCCGGGCCGCACCGGCTGCGGTGGCGGTCGACATCCCGGTGGGCCTGGTCGACGCACGCGTGCGCCAGGCGGACGCCGCGGCGCGTGCGCGGTTGCGCGGCGCGGCCCAGACGGTGTTCAACGCTCCACCGCGGGCGCTGATCGAGGCTTGGCGCGAGGGCGCGGTGACCACCCACGCGCAGGCCACGGCGCTGGCCGACCGGGTCACCGGGGCGGGCATCAGCCAGCAGGCGTGGCGGCTGGTGCCCAAGGTGGCCGAGGTCGACGAGCTCGCCGGCTCCTGGGGGGCGGGGCTGTGCGAGGCGCACCCCGAGCTCGCGTTCCGCACCCTGGCCGGCGGCGAGCGCCTGCCCCGCAAGCGCTCCTGGAGCGGCCTGCTGCGCCGGCGCGCGCTGCTGGCGGCTGTCGGCGTCGTGGTGCCCGATGACTTCGAGGGCGGCCAGCGCGCCGCCGCCGACGACGTGCTCGACGCGGGCGCCTGCGCGTGGGTCGCCGCCGGCCTGGCCGCCGGGGAGCCGCTGCGCTCCCACCCCGCCGAGCCCTCCCAGACCGACGGCGGGCGACCCATCGCGATCTGGACGCGTGAGCCGGGTTGACGGGCCCCCCGCTCCGGGTCAGTCCCGAGCGTGGGTGGCGAACCAGTCCAGCGCGCGCTGGCGCGCGGCAGCGTGGTCGACGATGGGCTCGGGATAGTCGCGGCCCAGCACGCAGCCGGCGGCCTGCTGCTCCAGGGGCCCCAGGGTCCAGGGGGCGTGCACCCAGCGCGTGGGCACCTCGGCGAGCTCGGGCACCCAGCGCCGCACGTAGGCCCCATCGGGATCGAAGCGCTCGCCCTGGCGCACCGGGTTGAAGATCCGGAAGTAGGGCTGGGCGTCGGTGCCGGTGCCCGCGGCCCACTGCCAGCCGCCGTTGTTGGAGGCGATGTCGCCGTCGACGAGGTGACGCAGGAAGTGCGCCTCGCCGTGGCGCCAGTCGATCAGCAGGTCCTTGCACAGGAAGCTCGCCACGATCATGCGCGCCCGGTTGTGCATCCACGACGTCGCGGCGAGCTGGCGCATGCCCGCGTCCACGATCGGGTAGCCGGTGCGCCCGGCCGCCCAGGCGTCGAGCTCGGGCCCCGGCCCGCCCCAGGGCAGGTCGCGGAAGCGGGCGCTCCACTCGGTGGCGGCGGTCTCGGGCCAGGCGGCCAGCACGTGGTGGTAGAACTCGCGGAAGATCAGCTCGTCGGCGAAGGCGCGGTGGGCGTCGGCCTCGGCCAGCCCCGCCCACACCTGACGCGGCGAGACGGTGCCGTAGTGCAGGTCCGCTGACAGGCGGCTCGTGCCGTCGGTGGCCAGCAGGTCGCGGCTGCGGTCGTAGACCTCGATCGGGCCGTCCAGGAAGCGCTCGAGCCGCTCCAGCCCTGGGCCCTCCCCACCGGGCAGCGCTCGGTCGGCCTCGCTGGCTCCGAGGTCCGCGGGCGCAGGCAGCGCCGCGCTGGCCACCGCGTCGGGCACCGCCACGCGCCCGGGCTCTGCGGCCGGAGGTGCCACACCCTGCGCGCGCCACGCCCTGGCGAAGGGGGTGTAGACCTTGAAGGGCGCGCCGCCCTTGGTCAGCACCGAGCCGGGGGGTTGGATCACGACGCCGTCGTGCTCGCGGTGGGCGATGCCCTCGCGGTCCAGCGCCGCGGTCACGCGGGCTTCCCGGGTCGCGGCGTAGGGCGTGGCGTCGCGGTGCCAGTGCACGGTGTCCGCCCCGACCTCGGCGGCGAGCGCGGGCACGACCTCGGCCGGATCGCCGTGGCGCACCACCAGCCGGCCACCGCGGCGGCGCAGGCGCGCGTCGAGGTCGGCGAGCGCATCGGACAGGTACACCAGGCGCGCGCGGCTCACGCGCGCGCCTCGGACCAGGGCGGGGTCGAGGACGAACAGCGGCACCACGGCGTCGGCCTCGGCGCAGGCGGCTCGCAGGGCCCGGTGGTCGTGCAGCCGCAGGTCTCGGCGCAGCCAGCACACGGCAGTGGGCACGGGATGCTCCTCGATCGACGCCGCTGCGACGCTACCCTCGACAGCCCACCTGCAGACCCCCGTGGCGTCCGCGCCGACGTCGCCGACCTCGCACCGGAGGGATGATCGTGTCGACCGACCTCGCCAGCGGCCTCGCCGACCGCAAGCGCTTCCGCTGCGGCGGCTGCGGCAACGTCACCCGCTTCGATGTGGAGGTGGTCGAGCGCACGCGCCGGTTCGTGCACGCCGACCTCTCCGGTGCGGCCGCCGTGGAGCGCGAGGAGGTCCTGGCCCGGGAGGTCGTGGAGGTGGTGTGCCACTGGTGCGCCACCGGTGAGCACGTGGCCGTCGAGGACGCGCCCGGTGCGGTGACCGCCACCGAGGGCTGACCTCGGCGCGTGCCGGTCCAGGCACGTCGTCGACGCCCCGATGGGACAGGAGCGCTGATGGGCGAGGGCGACAAGCCGAGCGACGCCGCCGTCGCCCATGCCGTGCTGTCCGATCTGCCCGCCTCGCTGTGGCCCGCCACGCTGCGGGCGGTGCGCCGCGTGCTCGGCGAGCGCTCGCGGACCGAGCTGCCGCCGGTGGTGCGTCCCTTCGCGCGCTGGAAGCCCGACCGGCTGGCCGGTGACCGTCCCCGCGCCGCGCTGGCCCAGGCGCTGGCCGAGGACGCCGGCCTGCGGGTCGCGTTGGTCGAGGTGCTCGGTGACGAGGCCGAGCGCCACGACGTCGACGGGCTCGCCGAGCAGCTCGGCGAGGATCGCGCGGCCGCCCACCTGATCGGCGCCGGCCGCTGGGAGGAGCTGGCGACGCTCGCCGCGCGGGTGGGGGAGCGCGAGGCGGCAGCGCAGGACTCGGCGGCCGAGGCGGCCGTGGCCCAGCAGCGCCAGCAGCAGCGCGCGGAGCTCGAGCGGCTGCGCGAGGAGGTCGCTGCCCTGCGGCGCGAGCGCAGCGAGCTGCGCGAGGAGGTCGCCGGGCTGCGCCAGCGCGCCCAGGTCGCCGAGTCCGAGCGGGAGGCGCTGCGCGGGGAGCGCGACGCCGTGCTCGCCGAGCGCGACGAGCTGCGCAGCCAGCTGCGTGAGGGCCACGCGCGCCACCGCGACCGCGAGCAGCGCCTGCGTCGTCGCGCCGAGCAGGCCGAGGCGCTCGCTGCGGTGGACGCCGACCGCGTGGCCGCCGCAGCCACCGAGCTCGAGACGCTCGCCGCGGCGCTGCGCGCGGCGGTCGGCTCGGCCAGCAGCGAGGCTGCCGCGCCCGAGCGCGGGGAAGGGCCGGTCGATGCGCTCGCCGAGCCTGGCTCGAAGGCGCCGCCGGAGGCGCGCACCGCCTCGACCGCCGCGGCGGGCCCACCGCGCGGGCCGCGTGCGGCGCGGCCGGGGCGCCCGTGCGCGCTGCCCCAGGGGGTGCGCCGCGACAGCGCCGAGGGCGTGCGCGCGCTGCTGCAGGTCGAGGGGCTGACGCTGCTGCTGGATGGCTACAACGTGACCAAGCATCCCCGCGGACGGCCGGCCGTGGCGCTGCAGGCCCAGCGCGACTGGCTCGTCCAGCAGGCGGCGGCGCTGGCGTCCCGCTTCCCCGTGCGACCGGTGCTGGTCTTCGACGGGACCGAGCCCCACCCCGGCCCGCGGCCGGCGAGCCGCAGCGTGCGGGTGGTGTTCACCGAGGGCGACGAGCTCGCCGACGAGCGCATCGTGGCGCTCGTGGACGGGCTCGCCGACGACGAGCCCGGGTGCGTGGTCACCGGCGACCGCGAGGTGGCCGAGGCGTGTCGCGCCCGCCACGTCGACGTGGTCTCGTCAAGCGCGTTCCTGGCGGCGCTGGCGTGACGCAGGCCGGGCCTCGACCGTCGATGCGGCCGGCCGCAGCCGATCGCTGGCGCGCGGTGCGCGGCCTCGGGCACCTGCTCGTGCTCGCCCTGGTGGTCGCCGGGGTGGCGGCGGTGCTCACCCAGCCCAGCGCCCCGCCCATCGACGAGCCGCTGCCCGCGACGACCTGGTTCCCCGAGAGCCACCTCGAGACCGTCGAGGACTACCAGGAGCCGCGCGATCTGGTGCTGGTCGCAGGCGTGGTGGTGCGCCTCGGCCTGGCCGCCGTGGTGGCGCTCAGCCGTCCGGGACGCGAGCTGGTGGCCCGCCTCGCCGAGCGGCTGGCGCCGTGGGCAGCGGCCGGCGTGGTGCTCGCAGGCGCGGCGCTGGCGCTGGACCTGCTCCTGCTGCCGCTGTCCTTCTGGTCGGGGTATGTGCACGACGGCGCCTGGGGGCTGCGCACTCAGGGGCTGGCCGGCTGGGTGCGCGACTGGCTGGTCACCCACCCGCCCACCTGGCTCGGTGCGGGGCTGGCAGGCGCTGTCGGCTGGGCGCTCGCCGGTCGCTTCCCGCGCGGGTGGCCGCCGCTGCTGGCGCTGCTGGGCGCGGTCACGGTCGGGGTGCTGGCGCTGGCCTACCCGCTGGTGCTCCAGCCGCTGGAACACCGCACGGCCCCGCTCGAGGACGGCCCCACCCGTGACGCGGTCGACGCGGTCGTGGCCGCCGCCGGGGCCGAGGAGATCGAAGCGGTCCTGGTGGCCGACGCCAGCCGGCGGACCACGCGGCAGAACGCGTTCGTGTCCGGGCTCGGCGCGACCCGGCAGATCGTGCTCTACGACACGCTCGTGGCCGCACGCCCCCCGGAGGAGGTCGCGGCGGTGGTGGCCCACGAGGTCGCCCACCACCAGCACCGCGACATCGCGCGAGGAGCGCTCACGGCAGCGGCGGCCATCGCGGTGGGGATCTACGCCTTGGCCGGGATCCTCGTCTGGCGCACCCGCCGCGGTGCCCAGCGCCACCCCGCCGACCCGCGCGCTGCGGGCGTGGTCGCCGGCCTGGTGCTGGTCGCCCTGGTGGTCAGCACCCCGGTCGAGGCGGGGCTCAGTCGCCGCATGGAGGCGGCTGCGGACTGGGGAGCGCTCCACCTCACCGAGGACCCCGGGGGCTACGAGCGCGTCAAGGTCGAGATGGCGCTGGCCAACCTCGGGCGCCCGGACCCGCCGGCCTGGCGCCACCTCTGGTCCGGCACCCACCCCACGCGCGTGGAGCGGCTGACCATGGCCGAGGTGTGGCGCGAGCGCCACGGCGCCGCTGACCCCTCGGGTGCCGTCAGCGGCGCCGCCCGCGCACCACAGGTCCGGCTGGCGGAGGGGTCGCAGAGCCCGCAGGCCGCCGAGCAGGCAGTGCTGGCACCTCCACAGCCTCCGGTGCGCGTCCACCGCACGCCGCCGGCGCTGCGCTAGAGTGCGCGCGGTCCGGTCCCTCGTCCTGCGGGCGCTGCTGTGACCTCCACGACCGAGCCTCCGTCGTCGCCGCCGGCGGCGCCGCCGGCGGCGTCCACGCCGCTGCGCCGACGGGTGCCGACCCTCGAGCTGCTGGTCGTGCTGCTGCTCGTGGCGGTGGTGCTGCGTCCGGCGCTCGCCGACGTCCTCGACCAGGACGCGCTGCAGATGTGGTCGACCATCTTCGTGTCGATCACGTTCCAGGCGCTGCCGTTCCTGGTGCTGGGCGTGCTCGTGTCCGGCGCGGTGGCTGCGCTCGTGCCGCCCGCGTGGATCGCGCGGATGCTGCCGGCCGGCTCGCCTTGGTCGGTGCCCAAGGCCGGCCTGGCGGGGGCGGTCTTCCCCGGGTGCGAGTGCGGCTCGGTGCCCGTGGCCGGGCGCCTGACCGGGCGCGGTGCCCCGCCCGCGGCGGCCTTCGCGTTCATGCTGGCCGCCCCCGCGATCAACCCGATCGTCCTGGTGGCCACCGCGGTGGCCTTCCCCGGGCAGCCCGAGATGGTGGCGGCGCGCTTCGCCGCGTCCCTGCTCGCCTCGGTGGTGGCCGGGACGCTGTGGGCCAAGCTCGGCTCGGACAAGCTGCTCACGCGGGTGCGCGCCCGCTTGGTGCCCGGCGGCAGCCGTCTCGGCTCGCTGATCGCCACCAGCCGGCACGACCTGCTGCACGCCGGCGGTTGGCTGGTGCTGGGGGCCGCGGCCGCGGCGACCCTGCAGACGGTGGTGCCCCGCTCGGTCATGGACGCGGTGGCCAGCAACCCGGCGCTGGCGGTGGCTGCCATGGCCACGCTGGCGATCCTGCTGGCGCTGTGCAGCGAGGCCGACGCGTTCGTGGCCTCCAGCTTCACCCAGTTCTCCTCCACCAGCCAGCTGGTGTTCCTCGTCGTGGGACCGGCGGTCGACGTCAAGCTGGTGGCCATGCACGTCGGGGTGTTCGGGCGAGGCTTCGCGCTGCGCTTCGCGCCGATGGCCCTGGTCGCCGCGCTGGGCTCCGCGCTGCTGCTGGGATGGGTGCTGCTGTGACGGCGACGACCCCGGGCGAGGACCCCGATCCGAGGAGGCGCTGGTGAGCGACCCCCGCACCCAAGCCGCGCTGCTGCTGGCGCTCGGGGCGATGGCGGTGCGCCTGGGCGTGTCTGAGGTCGGCCTGTCCTACATCCGCCCGTTCATGCAGCCGGTGCTGGTCCTGGCCGGTGCCCTCGTCCTGGTGCTGGGTGGGCTCCAGCTGTGGCGCGCGGTGCGTCGCGCCCCGGGTGCTGGCGGTGCGCACGCCGGCCACGACCACGCCGGCCACGACCACGGCGGCCACGACCACGCCGACGAGGAGCAGCCCGACCATCACGCCCACGGCATGGGCGCCGCCTGGCTGCTGATCGCCCCGGTGGTCGCCCTGCTGCTGGTCGCCCCGCAGCCGCTCGGGTCCTTCGCCGCAGACCAGCAGGGGCCCGCCCCGCTGCGCGACGACGGCGTCGAGCTCGGCCCGCTGCCCGAGCCGCGCGACGGGGCGGTGCCGCTCGACCTCGGCGAGTACACCGCGCGCGCGCTCTACGATCCGGACGCGTCCCTGGCCGACGAGCGGGTGCGCCTGACCGGCTTCGTGGTCCCCGATGACACGAGCGAGGGCGACTACCGCCTGACCCGGTTCCGCGTGACCTGCTGCGCCGCCGACGCGACCGCCATCGGCGTGCGCGTGATCGGCGATGCGCCGCGCCCGGAGGACCAGTGGGTCACCGTCGAGGGCACCTGGGAGCCGCTGGAGGACCACACGCTCGGTGAGCCCACCCAGGAGCTGCCGGTGCTGCGCGTCGACGAGGCGGTCGAGGTGGACCAGCCCGTCCCGCCCTACGAGTACTGACCGCCGGTGGGCACGCGCTGGGCCAGCGCACCGGCGCGCGTCGGCGGTGCGTAGCGCCAGCGGACGCGCCAGACCAGCGGTGGCAGGGCCACCGCGCCGAGCTCGCGGCTGTCGGTGCTGGCAGCCGGGTTGTCGCCGCGCAGCTCGGCCCACCGCCCACAGCGCGCGTGCACCCGCTTGACCAGCCGTCGCCCCCCGCGGGGATCGGCGGTGACCACCAGCGCGCCGGGACGCACCTGGGTGCGCGGGACGGGCAGGGCGAGCAACCGGTCCCCGGGGTGCAGCGCCGGGCGCATGCTGTCGCCGACCACCGCCACGCGGGCGCTGCGAACCGCTCGCATCAGCGCCAGGAGGAGGCTCAGGCCGATTGCCACGGCCGCCCCTGGGAAATGCTCGCGCTCGACCCGAGCCATGTGCTGCTCACGATACAAGGAGGGCATCGATGACCCTTGCCGCCTCGCTCCTGCGACTGATCGACCGCGTCACCGAGCCCGACACGGCGCACGCGCACTGCGACCTGCCCTGCGGGGTGTATGACCCCGCCCAGGCACGCATCGAGGCGCAGTCGGTCCTCGAGATCCAGAAGAAGTACCAGGACGCCGAGGACCACGACTACCGGCAGCGGTGCGTCTCCATCAAGGAGGAGCGTGCCGAGCTGGTCAAGCACCACCTGTGGGTGCTGTGGACCGACTACTTCAAGCCGCACCACCTCGAGCAGTTCCCCGAGCTGCACGACAAGTTCTGGCAGGTCACCAAGACCGCTGGCGAGTCCAAGAAGTCCAACGATCCCGCGCAGGGCCAGAAGCTCCTCGACGAGATCGACGAGGTCGCCGACATCTTCTGGACCACCAAGAAGGGCTAGGCCGCACGGGGCAGGTCAGCTGGGGCGCCGCCGACCGCGAGGCCGGCGGCGCCCTCGTCTGTCGGGGGGCGAGCGCGCCTCGGCGCGTGCCAGCGGCCCCTCACGTCGACCGTCCGACGAGCCCTGGCGCTGGCGCCCCTTGTCGCGCCCTGCGCGATCGAGGACGATGCCCGCCGTCAGGCAGGCGCGTCGCCCCCGGTGCGACGCCGCGCGAAGGAGGACGGCGTGAGCATCATCGTGGGGCTGGACGGCTCGGACACCTCGCTGGAGGCGCTGCGCTGGGCTGCGGGTGAGGCGCGTCGCCGTGAGACCGATCTCGTCCTCGTGTACTCCTACGTCCCGCCGAGCTGGCAGAGCCCGCTGGCCACCGCGGGATCGGACGAGGAGACCATGGACCGCGAGGCCCAGCGCAGCGCCGGGCGGCGGCTCGCCGAGCTCGCCGACGACAACGCGGCGCTGCTCGAAGGGGTGCAGGTGCGCCACGTGACCGTGCCGGAGCGCCAGCCTGCCCGAGCCCTGCTGGAGACGGCTGGGCCCCAAGACACCATCGTGGTGGGCTCGCGCGGCCTCGGCGGCTTCTCGGGGCTGCTGCTGGGGTCGGTGAGCCAGCACGTGCTCCACCACGCCCAGGGCCCGGTGATCGTGGTGCGCGGCGCCCGGACCTAGCCGGCACGGGGGTCGCCCCGGCGCCTCGTGAGGGCGGTCAGGTGCCGCGCTGCAACGAGCCGTGCCAGCAGCGGGGCGATCCGGTACACTGACCTTCTCACGCGCCCTGTCGAGTCGTCTCGGCATGCCGTACCTAGGCAGCCACCGGCTGGGCGCGCGATCGCGAGAGGAAGCAACATGCCAGAAGGCACCGTGAAGTGGTTCAACGCCGACAAGGGCTATGGGTTCATCGCTCAAGAGGGTGGCGGTGAGGACCTGTTCGTCCACTTCTCCGCAATCCAGATGCAGGGCTACAAGACCCTGGAGGACGGCCAGCGGGTCTCCTTCGAGGTCACCCAGGGTCAGAAGGGCCCGCAAGCCAGCAACGTCCAGCCGGTCTGACATCCCACGTCATGATGAAGGCCCCGCCGCGGCGGGGCCTTCGTCGTGTCGGGGGTCGGTGTCTGCGGCCCCGGCCCGCCTCGGGCCCGGCCCCGGCGCCGGCGCAGCGCGGCTCGCGGCAGGCTCACGCGCCCAGGGCGCGCAGCAGCGCCGTCACGGCCGCCGCCACGAGCACCGCGGCGAGCAGCGGGGCGCGCAGGACGAGCGCGATGGCCGCGGCGGCCACACCCGCTGCGCGGGCATCGAGGACGATCGCGCCGTCGCTGGTCAGGGTCTGGGTGATCAGGAGCGCGGCGAGCAGCGCCGGCGCGAGCAGGGCCAGCACGGCCTCGGCCGCGCGCGGCAGCCGCCTGCCGCCCAGCAGCAGCGGTCCCGCGCCCTTGAGCACTACGGTGACCAGGCCCACGCCGAGCACGAGCAGCCAGCCGGTCATCGTCGCGCCCCCAGCAGGCCGAGCAGCGCCACGCCCCCGGCCGCGAGCAGCGGCAAGCCGGTGGGCAGCACCGGGGTGAGCGCCAGCGCCAGCCCGCCGGCCAGCGTCGCCACCGCCGCGGTGCGCCGGTGCCGCAGCCAGGGCCACAGCAGGCCGAGGAACAGCGCCGGGAACGCCGCGTCGAGCCCGAGCGCCGCGGGATCCGCCAGGGCCTGCCCGGCGAGCACGCCCATCGCCGTGCCCAGCACCCACGCCAGGTAGAGCAGCGCTCCCGCGCCGAGCAGGCGCGACCACGCCAGACCGTCCCGAGTGTGCGCCAGGGCCCACGACTCGTCGATCATGAGCTGTGCGCCGAGCAGGCGCGCGACCGGGCCGCCCCCGGCGACCGGCGCGACCGACACCCCCATCGGCAGGTACCGACTGTTGAGCAGGGCCGCGGCGCTGATCGCAGCGGCCAGCCCGCCGCCGGCGTCCACGACCGCCACCGATGCGAGCTGGGCGCTGCCGGCGAACGTCGTGGCGCTCATCGCCACCGCCGCCGCCGGCGTCAGCCCGGCCTCCAGGGCCAGCACGCCGAAGGCGACGCCGAACAGCGCCACCGCCACTCCCAGCGGCACCGCCGTGCGTGCGCCCGCGCGTCCCGTCGCCTCGACCTGGTCCATGCCGCGCACGGTACCCGGCGGGCGTGGACGCTCACCGGCTCGGACGGCGCGGTCCGCGCCGCTTCAGCCGGTGCGGCGCAGCTCGGCTGCGAGGTGGTGGGTCATCGGCTCGCCGACGGCGGCCATCCGCAGCGCGTAGCGCAGCGTCGCGCCGTCGGCGTCCTCGCTGACGGTCAGGTCGCGCTCGACGGCATCGACCCGCTTGGCCGTCGGCGTGGTGATCACCGCCTGGGTCACCAGGCGCAGCTCCCCGTCCCGAGCGTGGCCGACCAGGGACTCGGTGACCCCCGAGGGCTGGGCGAGCACGAGCTCGAACCGGTCGTCGCCGACCGCGCGCAGGTAGCCGAGCTCGCTGTGCATCGGGGTGCCGTCCTGCGGATCCCAGGTGCGCTGGGCGTAGCTCAGGAACGGCTTGCCGACATGGGAGAACGTGACCTCCTCGCCGTAGTCGAACGGATCGATCGTCGGGTACTCGCCGTGGCCGGAGCCACGCCAGGTGCCGACGAGGGCGGACACGGGCGCGAGCGCGGGGTGGAGCTCCATGCGCCAGAGCCTGCCAGATCGCGTCGGGCCGCGGCAGCGCGCCGGGCGCTCGGCCCGGCCGCGTCAGGCCGATGCGGTGCAGCGCACCGGCGTCGGCAGCTTGGGGCCGCGGCCGTCGCCGGAGGAGCGCCCGCGCAGGCGTCGCGTCGCGAAGGGCACGACGAAGTCCGCGACCCAGCGCGCCTCGGTCGCTGTGCGCTGGACGGCCGAGGGGCGTGGCTGCGGTGGCAGCGGCTCGGCCCACCGCCCGTCCCAGCCGGGCAGCGCGAGCAGCGCGGCGAGGCCCGCGGCGACGCGGGCGTGCCCCAAGCTGTTGGCGTGCAGCCGGTCCACGTGCCACAGGCGGGCATCGGATCCCACCGGCGAGGCGGCGAGGTCCAGCAGGCGCACGTCGGCGCGTGCGGCGACCGTGCGCAGCCCCGCGTTGTAGGCGTCCAGGCGGCGGCGCAGCCCGCGCAGCAGCGGCGCGCCGGCAACGGGGCCCGGCTGGGTGAAGGTGACCACGGTGGCGCCGGCAGCGCGCAGCGCGAGCGCGATCGCCTCCAGGTGGTCCAGCAGCGGCTGGAGCTCGAGACGGGGTCGCAGCAGGTCGTTGACGCCGGCCACGGCAGCGACCAGGTCGGGCTCGAGCGCCAGCGCGGCGGGCAGCTGCTCGGTGCGCACCTGGTGGGCCTTGCGCCCCCGCACCGCGAGGTTGGCGTAGGACACCGAGCCCTGGGCGGCCGCCAGGTGCTCGGCGAGGCGATCAGCCCATCCGCGGTAGCCGCCGTGACCGTCAGGGTCCTCCAGGCCCTCCACGGTGCTGTCGCCGATCGCCACGAACCGGCTCCACGCCATCGACGCCTCGCTCCTCGCTGCTCCGCGCTCCCGTGTGGGCTCGAGCCTAGAGGTGCGCGCTGCCGCGGCAGGCGCAAGCGCCACCGGGCAAGGATCACCCCGCGCAGCGTGGCCCGCCGCGGCGAGGATGCGATACTGGGGAGCGAGGCAGGTCATGTCGCCTGCGGGCCACATCCGACGACGAGGACGAGGTGCGATGCTCGAGAGCCGCAACCCCGCGCTGAAGCGCGCCACCAGGGGCGCGCGCACCCAGGGCCCGGACCTGGACGGACAGGAGGTCGACGCTCGCTTCCAGGAGCTCGCCGGCGAGCTCGCGCGCGACCGCATGACCGTCGAGGGGACGGTCTACAAGACGGTGCTGCTGCTCGCGCTGACCGCGGCGACCACGGTGGCGGTCTGGGTGTGGGCCGGTGGCGAGCCGGTCGGCGTGCCCTTCGCCGGCTTCGCGTTCTTCCCGCTGATCGCCGTGGGCGTGCTCACCGGCTTCAAGCCCCACCTGGCCCGGTTCACTGGCCCGATCTACGCGGTCATCGCCGGTGGGTTCATCGGCGTGCTCACGCTCGCGCTGCAGACGATGGTGGGCGCCGAGCTCACGATGCTGCCCACCCAGGCCGCGCTGGCGACGTTCGCGGTGAGCGGCAGCATGCTGCTGGCCTACCGCACCGGGATGATCCGCGCCACGCCGCGCCTGCGCAAGGTGGTGGTGACCGCCACCATCGCCATCGCCGGGTTCTACCTCGTCAACATCGTGATGTCCTGGTTCGGCTCGCCGATGACCCTCATCTGGGGCGGCGGGATGCTGCCGATCCTGCTGAGCGTGGCGTTCATCGCGGTGGCCTCGCTGATGCTGATCCTCGACTTCGATCTCATCGAGCAGCTGTCGGGCACCGCCGGCAAGCAGATGGAGTGGTACGGGGCGTTCGCGCTCACCACCACGCTGATCTGGCTCTACATCGAGCTGCTGCGCCTGCTGGCGCTGCTGCAGCGCGAGTAGGCCCTACTCCTCGTCGGCAGCCACGAGGAAGTCGAGCAGCCGCTCCACCGCGCCGACCAGGTCGCGCTCCAGGTCGGCGTAGGAGCGCACCGAGCCCAACAGCCGGCGCCACAGCCGCGCCGGCTCGGGCTCGCCGAGTGCGGCGCAGATGCCGGTCTTCCAGTCCTGGCCGCGTGGCACCTCCGGCCACGTCCGCAGCCCTGCCACCGCGGGGCGCACGCCCTGCCACACGTCCACGAAGGGGTGGCCGGTCACCAGCACGTGGGGCTGGCGCACGCGCTCGGCGAGGCGCTGCTCCTTGGTGCCGGGCACCAGGTGGTCCAGCAGCACCCCCAGACGGCGGTCGGGCGCGGGGCCGAAGGCCGCCACAGCAGCGTCGAGGTCGTCGGCTCCGCCCAGCGGCTCCACCACGATCGCGGCCTCGCGCAGCTCCGCGCCCCAGACCTTCTCCAGCAGCTCGGCGTCATGGGTGCCCTCCACGAAGATCCGGTGGGGGCGTGCCACCTTGGCTGCCTGGTTCGGGGCCGCGCGCGCACCCGAGGGCGTCCACGTGCCGCGCGCCGCAGCGCGATCCGTGGGGGCGCCGGCGCGGGCGGGCGCCACCAGCGTCACCGGCTGCCCCTCGACCAGGAAGGCGCCCGGCCGCAGCGGGAACGCTCGCTCGCGACCGCGCCAGTCGCGCAGCACCACCGCGCCGGCCTCGAGGCGCACCACCTCCCCGGACACGCCGCTGGCGCGGTGCTCGGCGATGGTCCCCGGCGTCGCGGCGACCTCCGGTGCCGGGCGCGGCCGGGTTCGGCCCAGTGGCCGGGGCTGCCAGGGCATCAGCGGTCCGAGGCCGCGTCGGCGGTGCCGTCCTCCTCGGGCCAGTCGCGCTGGTCGGCCGGCGGCTCGGCCTCGTCGCGCCGGTCGCGCCAGGGCACGCTCTTGAGACCACGGGTGCGCACCGAGCCGCTGGCCACCTGGCGCAGCAGCTGCTCGACCGAGGTGCCCTCGAGGTCGGCATCGGCGCCGGGCAGGCGCATATCGAGCCAGTAGACGCCGTCCTCGTCATCGTCGTCGACGCGTTGGGCGCCGTAGCGCTGCAGCAGGGCGATCATGCCGCGGTTGGAGGCCAGCACGTAGTTGCGGAACGTGGTGATCCCGTGGGCGCGGGCGTGGCGGGCGAGCAGCTCGAGCAGGAGGCGCCCGAGGCCCAGCCCCTGATAGCGGTCGACCACGGTGATGGCTGCCTCGGCGACGTGGGGCTCGCCGGTCAGGCGCACGTAGCGGCCCACCCCCATGCCCGGCTCGTCGGGTGCGTCCTGGTCGAGCGCCACCCAGGCGGCGTGATCGGCGTGGTCGACCTCGGTCAGGTAGGCCAGCTCGCCGTCGGACAGCCGCTCCATCGCGGTGTGGAAGCGCGCGTACCGCCCCTCGGGGGAGAGCTCGCGCAGGCCCCGCTGGAGGCGGTCCTTGTCGTCAGGGGAGATCGGGCGCAGCCACGCGCGGGTCCCGTCCCGCAGGACGACCTCGTGGGGTTCGGGGATCACGCCTGGCTCCTGTCCGGCACCGGTCCCATGCTCGTCGACCATCGCAGGGGCAAGCCTAGGGCAATGCCCCGGGGCGACGGCGACGCGCCGGCCTGGCACGATGGCCGGCGTTCGCCCCTCGCCGAGCAGGAGCATCCGCGGTGCGGTTCCTCGACGGTCATCAGCCGAACCACGACCTGACCTACGACGAGGCCTTCCTCGTCCCCCGGCGCAGCGCGGTGTCCAGCCGCTTCGATGTGGATCTGCGCAGCCGTGACGCCGCCGGCGCCACGATCCCGCTGGTCGCGGCGAACATGACCGCGGTCTCGGGGCGCCGCATGGCCGAGACGATGGCGCGGCGCGGCGGGCTGGCCGTCATCCCGCAGGACATCCCCGAGGACGTCGTGGCCGCGACCGTGGCGGACATCAAGGCGCGTCACCTGGTCTACGAGACCCCCATCACGCTGACGCCCACCGCGACCGTCGCCGAGGCGCTGAGCCTGCTGCCCAAGCGCGCGCACGACGCGGTGGTGGTGGTCGACCAGCGCCAGCCGGTGGGCATCCTCACCTCCGCTGACTGCCAGGGCGTGGACCGCTTCACGCAGGTGCGGCACGTGATGTCGGCGGAGGTGGTGACCCTGCGGGCGGATGTCGCGCCGCGCGACGCCTTCGAGCAGCTGCACCGGGCGCGGCGCCGGCTCGCGCCGGTGGTCGACGAGCGCGGGGCGCTGGTCGGGCTGCTCACCCGCACCGGCGCGCTGCGGGCCGCCCTGTACGCGCCGGCGGTGGACGATCACGGTCGGCTGCGGGTCGCCGCCGCGGTGGGCATCAGCGGCGAGCCGCAGCAGCGCGCGAAGGCGCTGCTCGACGCCGGCGTGGACACCCTCGTGGTGGACACCGCGCACGGCCACCAGGACCGCATGCTCGAGGCCGTGGCCGAGGTCGCGGCCCTGGACCCGCCCAAGCCGCTGGTGGCCGGCAACGTCGTGACCGCCGCGGGCGTGCGCGACCTGGTCGATGCCGGTGCGGACGTCGTGAAGGTCGGCGTGGGACCGGGAGCGATGTGCACCACGCGCATGGTCACCGGGGCGGGGCGCCCGCAGCTGTCGGCGGTCATCGCCTGCGCCGAGGAGGCCCGCCATCGCGGCGCCCACGTCTGGGCCGACGGCGGCATCCGGCATCCGCGTGATGTCGCCCTGGCGCTGGCTGCCGGCGCGAGCCAGGTGATGATCGGCTCGTGGTTCGCCGGCACCCACGAGTCCCCCGGCGACCTCTACGAGGACGCTCACGGGCACCCCTACAAGATCAGCTACGGGATGGCCTCGGCACGTGCGGTGGGCGAGCGCACCGCCGACGAGGACGCCTTCGACCGCGCCCGCAAGGCCTTGTTCGAGGAGGGCATCTCGTCGGGCCGCATGCCGCTGGATCCCGAGCGCCCGGGCGTGGAGGACCTCGTCGACCACATCGTGGCCGGGCTGCGCTCGGCCTGCACCTACGCCGGTGCCCACGACCTCGACGCGTTCCACGAGCGCGCGGTGCTCGGCCTGCAGTCCATGGCCGGGTATGCCGAGGGCGAGGCGCTGCCCGCCGGCTGGTGACGCAGCGCGCTGCCGGCGCAGGCTGCCGGCGCGCTGCCGGCGCGGGCTCACAGGGCCGGCACGACCATCCAGCGCACCGCCGCCAGGTGGCAGGCCGCCGCGGCGAGCACCAGCGCGTGGAACACCTCGTGGTAGCCGAACACACGCGGCCAGGGGTCGGGTCGCCGGGCGGCGTACACCGCAGCGCCGACGCTGTAGAGCGCGCCGCCAGCCACGATCAGGGCCACCCCCGAGCCGCCCAGGGTGCGCCACAGCTCCGGCAGCACCGCCACGGCGGTCCAGCCCAGCGCCACGTAGACGACCGCCTGCAGCCAGCGCGGCGCGGTGGGCCACGCCAGCTGGAAGCCGACGCCGGCCAGCGCACCGGCCCACACCGCCGCGAGCAGCGCCACCTGCGCGCCGGTGCCCAGCGTCAGCGCGATCGGGGTGTAGGTGCCGGCGATGAGCAGGAAGATCATGGCGTGATCGAGCCGCCGGAGCAGCGCCCGGCGCGCCGGTGACCAGGTGATCCGGTGATAGACCGCCGAGACGCCGAGCAGCCCCGTCAGGGTCAGGGCGTAGATCGCCACTGCCCAGCGTGGCGCTCCGGGGGGTGCTGCGGCCACCAGCAGCGGTCCGACCACGAGGCTCATCCAGCAGGCGACCTCGTGCAGCTTGCCGCGCAGCAGCGGTCGCTGGGACGCCGACGGTGGGGACGGCGCCGGAGCCGGGGTCGGTGTGGCCTCTGCGGACGGCGCGGCCTCTGGCGGTGTGGTCGTCGGGGTCTGGGTGCGGGTGGTGCGGACTGGGGGGCTCACGCGTCGTCCCGCTTGGCGCGGCGCTTGCCCAGCGCGGTGCCGAGCGCCTCGGAGCGGTCGCGCAGGGCGCGCTCCATCTCGCGCCCGAACACCAGGTGGACCGCGTCGAGGCTCGGCTGGGGCAGTGCCGCCAGCGCTGTGGTCACCTCGTCAGGATCCTGACCGAAGCCCTGGCCAGCGCGGTCCACCACGTGCTCGACCAGGTCCTCGGCGGCGCGCCGCAGGTGCTTCTCCACGCGCGCGAGCACCTGCGCCGATGTGGCCACGTCGATGCCAGCAGCCTCGAGGCGCAGCGCCACGTCCAGCAGCCCCGGGCTGGGCACGAGGTAGGTGGGAGGCAGGGTGTCATTGGGCTGGATGAGGCCGTGGGCGGCGAGCTCGCTGGTGAGGCCGGGGTGATGGCCGGCCAGGCGCTCGGCGAGCTGGTCCTCGTCGAGCAGCTCGGGGGTGTCCTCCGACCAGGGGCGCCGCAGCTGATCGCCGATGCCCAGCCAGTCGTCGATGTCGAGCTTGCCCTTCTCGACCCGCCGGAGGACGTCGCGGATCGCCTTCAGGCTCAAGCCGCGCTCCTGCAGGCGCCCGATGAGCTGGAGGCGCTCGAGGTGACGGTCGTCGTAGCGGGCGGTGCGGCCGTCGCGCTCCGGTGGCGGCAGCAGCTTCTCGGACTGGTAGTGGCGGATGGTGCGTGCCGGCACGCCGGCCTGCTCGGCCAGCGCGGTCAGCGAGTAGCCCGCGTGCTGCGGCTCGCCGGCCGGATCGTGGGCTGGCTCATCCCCAGGGTCGTGGGCCGGGTCGGCGTCGAGCGCGCGGGGCGGTGCCTCGGCCTGCGTGGCGTGCGACTCGTCGTGGGGAGCGGGCGCAGCGGCGGGGTGGCTGGTGGTGTCGCTCATGCCCACAGCATGACACTGTCAGTTATGGCTGTCAATGTGACAGTGCATGTGGTGTCTTGCAGTGCGGGCTGGTGCTTGCAGCCGGCTGCGCTGGCGGAGCGTGCCGGCACGGGGTGGTCGCGGCGCGGTGCTGTCTCGCGCAGTGGCCTTCAGGCGCCGCCTGCCGATGCGGCACCGGTGGTGCCGGGTGCCAGGACGCGGTGGTGGAGGGTGAAGGTGCGCCGCAGGCCGACGCGCCTGGCCAGGTCGCGCACGCCCGACGCCTGCTGCGGGACGAGCCACCAGACCTGCTCGGCGTGACCTGGCTCGGCCCAGGCGAGCAGCCGTGCGAGCAGGGCGGCGGCGGTCAGCGCGTCGTCGGCATCGAGGTCGGCGATGCCGAGCCAGCCCCCGTCGAGCACTCCGCGCGCCACCCCGGTGGGGGCCTGCTCCGGTCCGGCGAGCGCCCAGCAGCTCGCCGCGGGGACGCGCTGCAGGACGGTGGCCGCGGTGGCGCGGGCGGCGGCGTCGCGTCCGGTGCGCTGCGCCCAGGCCGCGAGCCAGCGCTCGGCGACCCCGCCCGAGTCGGTCGTCTCGGCGTGCACCTGCGCCGCCGCGGCCCGCACCGCGGTGGCCTGCGCCGCCGCACTGCCGTCCTCGCCGCCTCCGAGCGGTGCGGGCGGCCGGGGCGCGGTGAGCCCCGCCAGCGCGCCGGTGCGCAGCTCGTGGACGTGCTCGCGACGCCACCCCCGCTCCGCGAGGGCGGCGTCGAGCCCGGCGGGTTGCGCGGCCGGACCGATCTGGATGCAAGGGGGCACCCCGGCGTCACGGTAGAAGCGGGCGGTGCCCGCGAGGCGCACGTCCAGCGGCACGCGCCCGCCGTCGGCGCGCGGCCAGGCACTGCTCGCGGGCAGTGGCAGCCCGCCGCCCAGCCGCAGCCGCCAGCCGTCGAGCTCCAGCACCGAGCGTGGGGGCCAGGCCCGCGTCACGCGCTCCTCGAGGTCGGCGGCGCGGCTGCGCTCGGTGTAGGCGTCGAGATAGCGCCGGTGTGCCGACGGCCGCCCCGTCCGCCCTGTGCGCCCTGGTGTCGCGGGGCGCTTCATCGCTGCGCCCGGCCGGCGGTCAGATCCGGCAGGTCGCCAGGCCCCGCTTGACCAGGTACTGCTGGTGGTACTCCTCGGCGGGCCAGAACGTGCCGGCGGGCTCGATCGCGGTGGCGATGGGCGCGCGGTGGCGTCCCGAGGCCTCGCGGGCGCTCTTCGCAGCGATCGCGGCCTCCTTCTGGTCCTCGTCGTGCACGAAGATCACCGACCGGTACTGGGTGCCCACGTCGGGGCCCTGCCGGTTCACCTGGGTGGGGTCGTGGGCGTCGAAGAAGGTCTCGAGGAGGTCGGCGTAGGCGAGCTCGTCGGGGTCGTAGGTCACCTGGACCACCTCGACGTGGCCGGTGCGGCCGCTGCAGACCTGCTCGTAGGTCGGGTGGTCCACATCACCGCCCATGTAGCCCACGCGCGCATCGAGCACGCCGGGCAGGTTGCGGAAGGTGACCTCCACGCCCCAGAAGCACCCGGCGCCCAGCGTGGCGGTTGCGGTCTCACCCATGATGGTGCTCCTTGCTCGTCGGGGCTTGGGACAGGGTACGCGGCTCGGGGTCGCGCCCGAGCGCCTGCCACCTCACGCGCGCCGCCCGATCGGGGCACGCGCCAGCAGCGGGATGGCGATCGCTGCGGCCACCAGGTGCATGAGGCCCAGCCAGGCCTGGGGACCGACACCGCCGCCGGGGGTGGGCGCGGCCTCTGGGGCCACGCCGAAGACGACGTTGGGGGCCAGTGAGAGGATGGTCAGGACCACGGTCAGGCGGATGAAGGTGCGCTCGGGTGTGGCGCTGCGTCCCGCCAGCACGCGCCGCAGCACCGCGCCGATCGCCACCCCGACGACCGTGAAGATGACGACCGGCGCGGGGTCGACCAGCGGGTCGAACTCGGGCCCCACCTCGGTGGTGGCCAGGGCGACCAGCCGCAGTGCGGTGTTGACTGCTGCGGCCACGAGGGCGGCGACGAGCGCCGAGAGCGCGAGCGCGCGCGTGTCGAGCCCACTCGAGGTCGTGGGGGTCATGGCTCCTCCTGAAGGCTTGGGTGGGGTGCACCGCGCGGAGGCGGTGGCGCCCAGTCGCGGTCAGGTTTCCCCGATGTGGGCCGATCTATCACCCGGGGTCGCTGGGTGGCCCACCGCGCGCCCCTCACACCTCATCGGCCACGCCCTCGCGGTCACGGTCGGACAGCTCGCCGCCGCGCGTCTCGGGCACCAGGGCGAAGGCGCCCGCAGCGAGGATCGCGGGCACCGCCACCGCCAGAGCGCCTGCGCCGGCGTGCCCGGCAGCGTCGGCGGCGACCCCGAACAGCACGAGCCCTCCCACGGCGCCGAGCACCCCGGCCGCGGTCAGCCAGCCGGCTGCGGTGGCGCGCACCCGAGTCGGGAACAGCTCGGCGGCCAGCGCGCCTGTCGGGGGCGCGTAGGCCGACTGCGCGAGCAGCACGACGAGGTACCCGCCGATCAGCGCGGGCACCGTCCCCGCGTAGGTCGTCACGACCGCCGCGGCGATCAGCACCTGCGCGGTGGCTGCGGCGATCCGGCGACCGAAGCGGTCGGCTGCCCAGCGTCCCAGCAGCAGCCCGATCGCCCCGAGCGGTGCGGCGCCGGCCACGGCCACCGCCACCACGATCGGCTCCACCCCCAGCACGCCCTCGCCATAGACGAACAGCAGCCCGGTCGCCGGGCTCGACGCCAGCGCGATCGTCAGGGTGGTTGTGGCCAGGACGGCGGTGCGTCGACGCAGGCCCGCGCGCCACGGCGCGCTCAGCTGACGGCCGGCGAAGCTGGCCGCAGCGACCGTGGCGGGCGGTGCCGTGGTGGGCGGTGGCGTGGTGGGCGGTGGCGTGGCGGTCCCCGGCGACAGGGAGTCCAGGAACCGCGGGGGCTCGCGCATCACGCGCGCGAGCAGCGGCAGCAGCACGAGCAGCGGCACGAGCGCCAGCACGAACAGGCCTCGGAAGCCGAGCAGGTCACCGAGCCCAGCGCGCAGCAGGGTCACCGTGCCGCTGCCGACCCCGTAGCCGACGGTGACCAGCGCCATGGCGGCCGAGCGCTGGCCGGTGCTCGACTCCTCGGCGGCCACGACGCCGGCGATCGCGTTGACCGCGCTCAACCCCGGACGCGCCAGCGCGAAGGCGGCGACGAACCACCAGAACCCCTGGCTGGTCGCGGCCGCAGCGGTCAGCGCGAGCCCCGCGGTCAGGAAGGCCAGCAGCGTGCGGCGCCGCCCGAGCCGGTCCGCTGCGCTGGCCAGCGGCAGCCCGACCAGCGAGGCCAGGCGCACCACGGCCAGGCCGGCGCCCAGCGTGGTGAACGACAGGCCGGCAGCCCCGGCGAGCGTGCCATCGGCGCGGTCCTCGGCGCCGAACGCCGCTGCGACGTCGCCGAGCGCCGCGATCGCGGCGAACTGCGCGAAGCCGGTGGCCAGCGACGCCAGCGCCATGGCCAGCACCGGCGGGCGGCGCAGCACCGACAGCCAGGCCCAGCGCTGCCCTGCGGTCTGCTCAGCCACCGCGTCTCACCCAGCCACCGCGTCTCACCCAGCCACCGCGTCTCACCGCGAACGGCTGCGGGCGCGCGCACGCGGGCGCTTCCGTGCCCCTGTGGCGCCCGGCGCGAGCGATTAGAGTCCTGACGCCGCTGCTGCAGGGAGCCGAGACATGGTGAGGACCTGGCCAGGCGCGCCGTACCCGCTGGGCGCTACGTGGGACGGTAGCGGGACGAACTTCGCGCTGTTCGCCGAGCACGCGGATGCGGTGGAGCTGTGCCTGTTCGACGATGCCGGCGACGAGCAGCGCATCCCGATCGACGAGCACACCGCGCTCATCTGGCACGTCTACGTCCCCGGTGTGGCCCCGGGCCAGCGCTACGGCTTCCGCGTCCACGGGCCCTACGCTCCCGCCCGTGGTCACCGCCACAACCCCGCCAAGCTCCTGATCGACCCCTACGCCAAGGCCATCGAGGGGGAGGTCACCTGGGACGACGCGGTCTTCGGGTACCCCCTCGGGGGCTCGGACCTCGAGCCCGACCCGCGTGACAGCGCCCCCTACGTGCCCAAGTCGGTCGTGGCCAACCCCTTCTTCGACTGGGACGACGACCGCTTCCCCCGCACCTCGTGGAACGAGACCATCATCTACGAGACCCACGTGCGGGGGCTGACCATGCAGCACCCGCGGGTCGAGCCCGAGCTGCGGGGCACCTTCGCGGGGCTCAGCAGCCCCCCGGTCATCGACCACCTGGTCGACCTCGGGGTCACGGCCGTGGAGCTCCAACCGGTCCACCACTTCGTCCACGATCACTTCCTGGTCCAGAAGGGGCTGCGCAACTACTGGGGCTACAACTCGATCGGGTTCCTGTCCCCGCACGCCGAGTACGCGGCCTTCGGCGCGCGCGGCGAGCAGGTCTACGAGTTCAAGTCCATGGTGCAGGCGCTGCACCGCGCCGGCCTCGAGGTGATCCTCGACGTGGTCTACAACCACACCGGCGAGGGCAACCACCTGGGACCGACCCTGTGCTTCCGGGGCGTGGACAACCTCGCGTACTACCGCACGCTTGACCAGGACCCCCGGTACTACATGGACTACACCGGGACGGGCAACTCGCTCAACGTCCGCCATCCCCACGTGCTGCAGCTGATCATGGACAGCCTGCGGTACTGGGTGACCGAGATGCACGTCGACGGCTTCCGCTTCGACCTTGCAGCGACGCTCGCGCGCGAGTTCCACGACGTCGATCGCCTCAGCGCCTTCTTCGACATCGTCCAGCAGGACCCTGTGATCAGCCAGACCAAGCTGATCGCCGAGCCCTGGGACGTGGGTGAGGGCGGCTACCAGGTCGGCAACTTCCCCGTGCTGTGGAGCGAGTGGAACGGCAAGTACCGCGACTCGATGCGCGACTTCTGGCACGGCCGCGCCGGCAGCCTGCCCGAGGTCGCCTCGCGCCTGTCGGGCTCGGAGGACCTCTACGCTCACAACGGGCGCCGCCCCTACGCCTCCATCAACTTCGTGACCGCCCACGACGGGTTCACGCTGCGCGACCTGGTGTCGTTCAACACCAAGCACAACGAGGCGAACCTCGACGGCGGTGAGAGCGGTGAGGACCACAACCGCTCGTGGAACCACGGCGTGGAGGGCCCGACCGACGATCCCGAGATCAGCCGTCTCCGGGCCCGTCAGCAGCGCAACCACCTCGTGACCCTGATGCTCAGCCAGGGCGTGCCGATGCTGCTCGGCGGCGACGAGGCCGGCCGCAGCCAGCGCGGCAACAACAACCCCTATTGTCAGGACAACCCGCTGTCCTGGTACGACTGGAGCTGGCTGCGCCGCCACGAGGAGCGCAGCGCCAGCGACGGGCCGAGCGCGCCGATGGACTGCACGCCCTCGTGGTCCGAGCGCCGCGCGCTGCGCGACTTCACCGCCGACCTGGTGGAGCTGCGCCGCGCTCACCCGGTGTTCCGGCGACGGCACTTCTTCACCGGGGTGGACGAGGCCGGCATCGCCGACCTCGAGTGGTTCGATCCCAGCGGCTCGGTCATGGCCACCGACCAGTGGCTCGAGCCCGAGGCACGGTCGATCATGCTGTTCCTCAACGGCCTCGCGATCCCGTCGCTGGATCGCCGGGGACGCCCCATCGTCGACGACACGTTCCTGTGGCTGATCTCGGCAAGCGGTCAGCGCGTGGCGTTCACCCTGCCCTCGGAGCTGTACGGCCGGCGGTGGCAGCTCGTCTTCGACACCGCCGCCGAGGGGCGCAGCGCCGGGCGCGGGCGGCTGCGCGCCGGGTCGACGATCGAGCTGGTGCCCTACTGCACGGTGCTGCTGCGCCGCCTGGACGACTCGGGGCACCGCAGCCGAGGGGTGTGAGCGCATGAGCGCGCCGGGCGCCCAGGGCGCGCGCATCCCGCGCGCCACCTACCGCATCCAGCTCCGCGGCGGCGACCCGCCGCTCGACTTCGCGGCCGTCGCCGCGGTGGCGGGCGAGCTCGCCGAGCTCGGCGTGTCGCACCTCTACCTGTCGCCGGTGCTGACCGCGACGGCCGGCAGCGCCCACGGCTATGACGTCGCCGACCCCACGCGGGTGGACCCGGCGCTGGGCGGCGAGGAGGGCCTGCGCGCCCTCGCCGCGACCTGTCGCGACCACGGCCTCGGGCTGGTGCTGGACATCGTGCCCAACCACCAGGCCGCCAGCGCCGACAACCCCCGGTGGCGCCAGCTGCTCGCCACCGGCCAGCACGGTCCGGCCGCGGCGCTCTTCGACGTCGACTGGGAGGCACCCGGCCTGCCCGGTGCTGCCGGACAGGTGATCCTGCCGGTGCTCGGCGCGCCGCGCGGTGAGCTGCTCGCCGAGGGCGCGCTGACCGTCGAGGGCGACGAGCTGGTGGCCCACGGGGCGCACCGCCTGCCGCTGGCGAGCGACTCGCCGCGCGCGGAGGGCTGGGCGGCGCTGCTGGCCGCGCAGCACCACCGCGCGTGCCACTGGCGCGTCGGCGATGCGGTGGTCAACTACCGCCGCTTCTTCGCCATCGACGAGCTCGCGGCGGTGCGGGTCGAGCAGCCCGAGGTCTTCGACGAGGTCCTCGGCACCGTGCTGCGCCTGCTCGACGAGGGAGTGGCCGACGGCCTGCGCATCGATCACATCGACGGGCTCGCCGACCCCGCCGGCTTCGCCGCCCGCCTGCGCGCCCGCGCCCCGGACGCCTGGCTGGTGGCCGAGAAGATCCTCGAGCACGGCGAGCGGCTGCCCGCGTGGCCACTGGACGGGTCCACCGGATACGACTTCCTCGCCGACGTGCTGTGCCTGTTCGTCGATCCGGCGGCGCGGGAGCCCTTCACCGCGCTGGCGCGGGAGGTCGCCGCCTGGCCCGAGGATCCCGGTGCGGCGCGTCGCGCGGCCAAGCGCGAGGTCGTCGCCGCCGACCTCGCCGCCGACCGCGATCGCGTCGCCCGCGCGCTGTGGCGCGTGGCGGCCGGCGACCTCGCCGCCGCCGACGTCACCTGGGACCAGTGCCGGGCGGCGATCAGCGAGGTGGTGGCCTGGCTGCCGGTCTACCGCGCCTACGCGGTGCCCGGGCAGGGCTGCGACGCCGAGGCGGCCGCGCAGGTCGACCACGCCGTCGCGGCAGCCCGCGACCACGTGCCCCACGTGCCGGAGGCGCTGTGGGCGCTGCTGGCCGCCAGCCTGCGCGGCGAGCGCGACGACCCCGGTGGCGCCGAGGTCTGCGTGCGCGGCCAGCAGCTCGCCGGTGCTGCCACCGCCAAGGGCGTGGAGGACACCGACCTGTACCGCCAGCACCGCCTGGTGGCCCTCAACGAGGTCGGGGTCGACCCCGAGCGGTTCGGCGCCGACGTCGGTGCCTTCCACCACGCCAACGCCGAGCGCGCCCGCCGCCATCCGACGGGCATGCTCGCCACCGCCACCCACGACACCAAGCGCGGTGAGGACGTGCGCCTGCGGATCGCGGCGCTCACCGAGCTCCCCGATGCCTGGTCGGGCCTGGTGCGCCGCTGGCGCGCCCAGCACGCGCCGCTGCGCACCGCCACCCCTCGCGGTCCGGCCCCCGGCCCCGCCGACCAGCACCTCGCCTACCAGACGCTGGTGGGGCTCTGGGCGCCGGCACCGGCGCGCGACGCGGTGCCCACGCTGGCCCGGCGCCTCGGCGAGGCGCTCGTCAAGGGCGCCCGGGAGGCCGGGCAGCGCACCACCTGGACCGATCCCGACGAGGCCTACGAGGACGCGCTGGCTGGCTTCGCCGCCGCGCTGCTGGACGACGTCGAGGTCCGCGCCGACCTCGACGCGCTCGCTGCCACCGCCGGTGAGATCGCCATGACCGCCTCCCTCGCCCAGACGCTGCTGCGGGCCACCAGCCCAGGCGTGCCCGACACCTATCAAGGCACCGAGGGCTGGGAGGACAACCTCGTCGACCCCGACAACCGGCGCCCGGTCGACCTGGCAGCGGCCGCTGCGCAGCGCGCGGCAGCCGATGGCGCCAGCCCGACGGAGCTGCTCGACGCCCGGGCCGACGGGCGCCTGAAGCGCCGCGTGCTGGCACAGGCGCTGCGGGCGCGGCGCGACCATCCGGGCTGCGTCGGCCCCCACGGGGCCTATGAGCCGCTGACGGTCAGCGGGCGCTGGGCGCAGCACGTCGTGGCGTTCGCACGCCGCGCCCCCGACGGGCAGACGCTGGTCACCCTCGCGCCCCGACTGCCCGGCGCGCCCATGCGGGCCGCCGCCGAGGGTGCGGCAGCCACCCGGTTGGGCGTGCCGGCGCTGCGACCCCCCACGGGCAGCGACTGGGGCGACACTGCCGTGACGCTGCCAGCGGCGCTGGCTGGCGCCACGCTCGTCGACTGCCTCACCGACGAGACGCTGACGGTCGCGGCGGACCGTCTGCCGCTGGCACAGGCCCTGGCTGCGCTGCCGGTGGGGCTGCTGGCCCCGCGCCGCTGACGGCGCGGCGCCACCTCAGGCGCGCGTCGGGCGCCACAGCACCGCGCTGCGCGCGGGCAGCGTCAGCAGGTCACCGTCCCACGTCGCGGCCTCCCCCGCGCCGCCGTAGGCCCTGTCGTCGGTGGCAAGGGCCGGGCTCCACGCCGAGGGGGTGCGGCGTCCGGGCAGCGCCGGCAGGTCGGCGCGCCAGCGCACCGCCAGGGTGCGCGGCGCTGCGGCGAGGTTCGCGGTGACCAGCACCGGGTCGGCGTCGGGATGGCCGCGCCGGCAGACGAGCGCGGTGTCATCGACCCAGGCGAGGTCGACGAGGTGGCGGGGGCCCGCGTGCAGCGCCGGCTCGGTGCGGCGCAGCGCCAAGAGGTCGGCCCACAGGGCGGTGCGCGCCCGGCCTGCCGGCGTGTCGGCGGCCGCCCAGTCCAGACGTGACCGGGCGAAGGTGTCCCAGGCGTCGGGATCGGGCACGGCCTCGGGAGCCTCGGCATCGAAGCCCGGGTTGCCGGCCATCTCGCGCCGGCGCCCGGCCCGCACGCTCGCAACGAGGTCGGCGTCCTCGAAGCCCACGAAGAAGCACCAGGGCTGGGTGGCGCCGTGCTCATCACCGGCGAAGAGCATCGGCGTGTGCGGTGCGGCCACCAGCAGCGCGATGGCAGCGCGGACCGCGGCCGGATCGGCCAGGGTGGTGATCCGATCGCCACGCGCGCGGTTGCCGACCTGGTCGTGGTTCTGCAGACAGCCGACGAGCGCGCTCCCGGGCACCTCCGGGGGCAGCGGCGCGCCGGGGCTGTGACCTCGGAAGGGCGAGGGGCGGCTGCCGTCGTGCACGAAGCCGCGGCGGTAGGCCGCAGCCACGTCGGGCAGCCCGCGGGAGTCCCCGAGGTAGGTCTGCCGCTCGCCGGTGAGGGCCACGTGCAGCCCGTGGTGGAGCTCGTCGGCCCACACGCCGTCCATGCCGAGGCCGCCGTGCGCGCGCGGGCGCAGCTCGCGTGGGTCGTTGCGGTCGCTCTCGGCGATGAGCGTGGCCGGTCGGCCCCGCGCGGCGGCGACCTCGTCGGCGGCATCGCGCAGGGCCGCCAGCACGTGGGTGGCGCTGCCGTCCAGCAGGGCGTGGACCGCGTCCAGGCGCAGCCCGTCGAGGTCGAGCGCCCCGAGCCACCAGCGCACGTTGTCGCACAGCAGCGCGCGCACCGCGTCGCTGCCGGCACCGTCGAGGTTCATGCCGGCGCCCCAGTGGCCGGCGGCGTGCTGCGCGGTGTAGGGACCGAAGTCGGGCAGGTAGCTCCCCGAGGGGCCGAGGTGGTTGTGGACCACGTCGAGCAGCACCGCCAGCCCGGTCGCGTGGGCGGCCGCCACGAAGCGCGCGAGCGCCTCGGGCCCCCCGTAGGCGCGGTGGGTGGCGAACCACAGGACCCCGTCGTAGCCCCAGCCGCGATCGCCGTCGAAGGCGGCCACGGGCAGCAGCTCGACGTGGGTGATCCCCAGCGCGGCGAGGCGCGGCAGGTGCTCGATGGCCGCATCGAGGGTGCCGGCGGGGGTGAAGGTCCCCACGTGCAGCTCGTAGATCACCGCCTGGTCGAGGCCGAGCCCGTCGGCGGCGAGCGGGGCGCGCGCGAGGCGCCGCGGGTCGACCAGCGCCGAGGGGGCGTGCACGCCCTCGGGCTGGGCGCGGCTGGCGGGGTCGGGGCGCAGCGGCCCGCCATCGAGGCGGAACGCGTAGCGGTCCCCGTGTCCGGCGCGCACGGTGGTCTCCCACCAGCCCGGTGCGGCAGGGGCGAGCGCCACGTCGCGGTCGTCGAGGGCGAGGGTCACGTCAGCGGCGTGCGGTGCCCACACGCGCACGGTGGTGCGCCCGTCAGCGTGGACGACCGGGCCGTGGTGGCTGCGGGCGTCCACGAGCGGCAGTGCGGCGTCGCGGTCGGTGGGAGACATCGGCTCGGTTCCGGCAGGAGTGGGGGAGCGCGGTCAGCGGTGCGCCTGCACGGCTGGTTCGCACCAGCCGGCTCACACCAGCCGGCGACCGGAGATGTCCTCGAGGGGCAGCAGGACCCAGCGGTCACGCGGCCCGGGCGCCCACACCGACAGGCCGAGCTGGCGCAGCTCGGCGATGCGGTCGGGGTCGGTCACCTCTTCGGGCACGCCGCGCACCAGCACGCTCCAGCCCTCGCGCCAGGCGGGGTCCACCGTGTCGACCTCGAAGGCGAGCGGGCGCCCTGCCTGCACGGCGCGCAGCAGCTCGCCGTCCCCGGTGCGCAGCACCAGCACGTCGTGGTGGAGCTGGAAGTTCAGCGGCAGCACCACCGGGCGACCGTCGTCGTCGACGATGCCGGCACGTCCGACGCGCACGTCGTGGGACTGCAGCAGGCGCCGGCACTCCGTCGCGTCGAGCTCCTGGAGGGTCTGCGGCTCATCCATGGGCGGCTCCGTGGGCGTGCGTGCGGGTGCCCGTGGGGCGCGACCCGCGCTAGCCGCCGCGCTCCTCGCGGCGCTCGGCGAGGTAGGCCGCCGCCTCGGCGCGGCGGGCGACCTCGAGCTTGCGCAGGATCGCGGACACGTAGTTCTTGACGGTCTTCTCGGCGAGGTGGATGTGCTCGCCGATCTGGCGGTTGGTGAGCCCCTGGGCGATCAGGTCGAGGATCCGGGCCTCGGTGGGGGTCAGCCGTGCCAGCCGCGGGTCCTCGGACTCCCGGGGGTTGCGCACCCGCTCGAGCACGCGGGCGGTGACCGCGGGGTCCAGCAGCGACTCGCCCCGGGCGACGCGCCGCACGGCGTCCACCAGGTCGCCGCCGCGCACCTGCTTGAGCACAAAGCCGGACGCGCCGGCCATGATCGAGTCGAACAGCGCCTGGTCGTCGGAGTAGGAGGTGAGCATGAGCACCGCGATGTCGGGATCGCGGTCGCGGATGTCGCGGCAGGCCTCCACACCGCTGCGGTCGGGCAGGCGCACGTCCAGCACCACCACCTGCGGGGAGAAGGTGTGGGCGCGGCGCACCGCCTCGTCGGCATTGCCTGCCTCGGCCACCACGGTCAGGTCCGGCTGGGCGTCGAGCATCGCCCGCAGCCCCTGCCGGACGACCTCGTGGTCGTCGACCAGCAGGATGCGGGTCTCCACCTGCTGCGTGTCGTCATCGCTCACGGGCTGGTGGCCTCCTGCTCGAGGGGAACGGACAGGCGCACGGCGGTCCCGGCGCCGGGGGTGGAGTCGATCGTCAGCTCGGCGCCGAGGGCGCTCGCGCGCTCGCGCATGTTGGCCAGCCCGTGCCCCACGCGCGCACCGTCATCGACCTGGAAGCCCACGCCGTCGTCGCGCACCGAGACCTCCAGGCGCTCGTCGTCGCAGACCGCAGCGATGTGGACGTTGCGCGCCTGGGCGTGACGCGCGGCGTTGGACAGCGACTCGCGGATCACCTGCAGCGCGTCGGCGACGACCGCCACGGGCACCTCGGCGTCGATCTCGGCCGGCACCTCCAGCGACGGGCGGATCAACGCGTTGACCTCGTACTCGCGCGCCAGCTCGGTGATTCCCGCCGCCAGGCCCAGCGAGGCGGCCTGCTGTGGCCGCAGGCGGAAGATCGCGCCGCGCAGCTCACGGATGGCCCCGTCGAGCCCGTCGACGGCGCTGCTGAGACGCTCGTCGATGTCACCGGCTTCCTCGGGCAGCAGGGTGCGCGCGGCCTCCAGGCCCATGCCGATGGAGAACAGCCACTGGATCACGCCGTCGTGGAGCTCGCGGGAGATCCGCTCGCGCTCGTCGGCCACGGCGAGCTCGCGCAGCCGCTGCGACAGCGACGCCGTCTCGATCGCCGCGCCGGCCTGGGCCGCGAGGACCTCGATGACCGCCTCGTCGGTCGCGTCGAAGCCGCCGGGCTTGTCGGTGAGGTAGAGGTTGCCGAACACGCGTCCGTGCGAGCTCACCGTCGTGCCGAGGAACGCCGTCATCGGCGGGTGCTCGGGTGGGAACCCGCTGGAGGCCGGATGCTGCGACATGTCGTCGAGGCGCAGGGTCTGCGGGTCGCGGATCAGGACGCCGAGCAGCCCCTTGCCGGTCGGGTAGTGGCCGATCCGGCGGACGGTGTCCTCGTCGATGCCGTGGTGGAAGAAGCGCTGGATGTGCTCGTCGTCGCCGAGCACGCCGAGCGCGGCGTAGTGCGCGCCGGTGACCTCGACGGCCGAGCGCACGATCGTGTCGAGCGTCGTGTCGAGCTCGAGCGCGCCAGCCAGGGCCTTGGCGGCGTCGCCGAGTGCAGCGAGGCGTTCCTCCAGCGTCGTCACACTGCGCAGCCTAGCGGGACGCACCGCGTCGTCCATGCCAGCGCGGCACGCGACGGCTCCGCACCGTGCGGTGCGCGGTCAGGTCGGCCCGTGCGGGGCGGTGAACGCCAGGTCTACGTGGCGGTTGTCTGAGCGGCGTCGGTGCGCTGGACGCCCGCGAAGTCCACCGCCATCACGCCGTCCAGGTCGATGAGCGCCTCCTCGATCTCGTCGGGGGTGATGCCCGGCGCCAGCGTGCCGGCGAGGTGGACCAGGCCCCAGGCCGCGTGCACGGTGAGGTCGGTCTGCCCCAGCTCGGCGAGCCGGGCGCTGGCTGCCTCCTGGATGGCGGCGTCGGCGCGCAGCAGCGCGCGCAGCACGTCGTGGCGGCTGACGATCCCGACGACCGCGGCCGCGTCCACCACCACCAGCCGGGCGATGTCGGCGTCGACCATCAGCAGGGCGGCCTCGCCGACCGTGGCCTCGGGCACGGTCACCTGCGCGGGTCGCGAGCACGCCTCACCGACGGTGCGGGCGGTGCGGCGCCGCTGGCGCTCGGGATCGTGGTGCCCGGCGCCGGCGGCGGCCTTCTGCACCAGGTCCCCCTCGCTCAGCACCCCGATCAGCGCGCCGTCGGCGTCGACCACCGGGGCCCCTGACACGCGCCGCGAGGACAGCACCAGCGCGGCGCTGCGCACCGGCAGCGCCGGGTCGAACACGATCGGGTCGGGGGTCATGACCTCGCGCACCCGCAGGGGTTGGGGGGTCTCGGGTGAGGCCGGCGCATCGGTCGCGGGTTCGGGGACCAGCCGCGGGTCCTGGGCGGCGTGCTCCTCGATCGCGGCGGCGAGCGCGCGCACCAGGCGGCCGATCGTGTCGTCGGCGGCGCTGCCGAGCACCGTGGCGTCGGCCAGCCGACCCAGCGACCCGAGCGGCACGCGATAGGCCCCCACCAGGGAGACGCGGGCGCGGTCGTTGGCCTGCGCCTCGAGCTCCAGGGTCCCGTCGAAGGAGGGCAGCAGCGCGCCGGTGTTGAGGGGCTTCCAGCGCAGCGGCAGCACCATGCGCGGGCCGTCGCGGCGGGCCACCCCAGCGGTGACGCGCACCGGCGCCGAGGCGGAGAGGCCGAGCACGCTGGCGCTCAGCGTCAGCGTGAAGCTGCTGTCGGGCGCTCGCTCGCTCGGGGGGCTGTCCGCAGCGTGCGCGAGCAGCTCCGGCAGCTGGGCGCGCAGCACGGCCTCGGCCGTGGCCGGCACCGCCTGGACGGGCTCGGTGGCGTAGATCCAGCGTCGCATGAGCGGCTCGCTTGCACGGCTCCGGGCCGCCGGGGTCGGCGACCGTGGCGGCCTCGACGCGGTGACTGCGTGCGGCGTCGAGGCCGTCATGGTCAGCGTCGCTGGCAGCGGGCTCGCAGGATCAGGGGCGACCGCCCCCGGCCGCTACGGCCCCTCGTCCCGCCCCCGGTGGGCCCTGGAGGGCTGTGCCCGGGCCGTGCCGGGGCGAGAGGATCCGGATGCGGCCTCCCGACGGCGCCACCCGGTCGCGGCGCGGGGCCGCGGGATCGTCCCGGTCAAGGAGCAGCCATGCGTGTCGCCGACTGGATGAGCCCGGATCCCATCACCGTGACCCCGTGGACGTCGGTGCGCGCAGCCCGCGAGCTGCTGGCCCGCGAGCGCGTGCGCCACCTGCCGGTGCTCCAGGGCGAGCGTGTCGTGGGCATCATCAGCGACCGGGACCTGAGCCTGGACCAGGGCACCGTCGACCGTCTCGCGCGGGGCGGCTCCGCAGAGCCCGCCGAGGGCGAGGTCCGCTGGCTCATGTCGCGGCCGGTCCACACAGCGGCAGCCGACGACGAGCTGGTGAGCGCCGCCGATCGCATGCTGTCCCATCGGATCAGCGCGCTGCCGGTGGTGGACGACGAGGACCGCCCCCTGGGGATCCTCACCACCACCGACTGCCTGCTGGCGCTGCTGCGCACCGAGACGCTGCGCGGCTCGGCGCAGCTCGGCTGACGCGACAGCGCCAGCAGGCGTGGCTCACGTGCGGTCGACGAGCTCGCGCAGCACGTAGGGCAGGATACCGCCGTGCACGTAGTAGTCGGCCTCACGGTCGGTGTCGATGCGCACCCGGGCCTCGAGCTCGGTGACGGTGCCGTCGTCAGCCTCCGCGCGCACCGTGACCTGCGCCGGGGGAGCGCCGCGGCCTGCGAGCCCGCGGATGGTGAAGCGCTCCTCGCCGGTCAGGCCGTGGGTCTGCGCTGACTCGCCGGGCAGGAACTCCAGGGGCAGCACCCCCATGCCGATCAGGTTCGAGCGGTGGATCCGCTCGTAGCTCTCGGCGAGCACGGCCCGCACGCCGAGCAGGGCGGTCCCCTTGGCGGCCCAGTCCCGTGAGGAGCCCGAGCCGTACTCCTTGCCGGCCAGCACCACCAGCGGCGTGCCCTCCTCCGCGTAGCGCATCGCCGCGTCGTAGATCGAGGTCTGCTCGTCCTCGGGCAGCTTGCGCGTGACACCGCCCTCGGTGCCCGGCGCCAGGTGGTTGCGCAGACGGATGTTGCCGAAGGTGCCGCGCAGCATGATCTCGTGGTTGCCGCGCCGCGCCCCGAAGCTGTTGAACTCCGGCGGCTCCACCCCGTGATCGCGCAGCCAGCGCCCCGCCGGGCTGTCGGGCTTGATCGCCCCGGCCGGGGAGATGTGGTCGGTGGTGACGCTGTCGCCCAGCACCGCCAGCACCCGGGCACCCTCGACATCGGTGAGGTCAGCGGGCTCGCGGACGATCCCGTCGAAGAACGGCGGCTTGCGCACGTAGGTCGACTCGGGGTCCCAGTGGGCCTGCACGCCCCCGGGCACCTCGAGGTCGCGCCACGTCTCGTCGCCGCTGAACACGTCGGCGTAGCGCTCGCGGAACATCTCCTGGCGCACCGAGTCGCGCACCAGCGCGTCGATCTCCTCGCTGCTCGGCCAGATGTCGCGCAGGTACACGGGCTCGCCCTGCGGGTCGTGGCCGAGCGGCTCGGTGTAGAGGTCGGCGTCGAGGGTGCCGGCCAGGCCGTAGGCCACCACCAGCGGCGGGCTCGCCAGGTAGTTGAGCTTGCAGTCGGGGTTGATCCGCCCCTCGAAGTTGCGGTTGCCCGACAGCACCGCACCCACGGCGAGGTCGTGCTCGTTGACCGCCTCGCTGATCTCGGGCGCCAGCGGCCCGCTGTTGCCGATGCAGGTGGTGCAGCCGTAGCCCACCAGGGAGAAGCGCAGCTTCTCCAGGTAGGGCAGCAGCCCGGCGCGCTCGTAGTAGTCCATGACCACCTGCGAGCCCGGCGCCAGCGAGGCCTTGACCCACGGCTTGGTGTTCAGGCCGCGCTCCACGGCGTTGCGCGCCAGCAGGCCCGCGGCGAGCATCACGTGGGGGTTCGAGGTGTTGGTGCAGCTGGTGATCGCCGCGATCACCACGTGACCGTGGTCCACGGTGAAGGTCTGGCCGTCCTCGGCGGTCACGGTCACCGGCTGGGTGGCGCGGGTGGCCTCGGGCGCCTCCTCGGTGGCCACCGGGTCGCTGGCCGGGAACGTGTCGTCGACGGCCTGGTCGTGGCCGTTGGCCGCGTAGCGCGGCAGCACCTCGCGGAAGGACTGCTTGGCCTGCGACAGGCTGACCCGGTCCTGCGGGCGGGTCGGACCGGCGAGGCTCGGCTCGACCGTGGTGAGGTCCAGCGACAGGCGCTCGGTGTAGGCCGGCTCGATGTCCGGGTCGTGGAACAGGCCCTGCTCCTTGGCGTAGGCCTCGACCAGGCGCACCTGCTCCTCGGAGCGGCCGGTGAACCGCAGGTAGCGCAGCGTCTCGTCGTCGATCGGGAAGATCGTCACCGTCGAGCCGTACTCGGGACTCATGTTCCCGATCGTGGCGCGGTTCTCCAGCGGCACCTGGGCCACGCCGGGCCCGTAGCACTCGACGAACTTGCCGACCACGCCGTGCGAGCGCAGCAGCTCGGTGATGGTCAGCACGAGGTCGGTGGCGGTGGTGCCCTCGGGGAGCTCGCCGTCCAGGCGCAGGCCCACGACCTCGGGGGTGGCCATCGAGATGGGCTGGCCGAGCATCGCCGCCTCGGCCTCGATGCCGCCCACGCCCCAGCCGAGGACGCCGAGCCCGTTGATCATCGGCGTGTGGCTGTCGGTGCCCACCAGCGTGTCCGGGTAGGCGTTGCCGTCGGCGTCGGTGAACACCGTCTGGCCCAGGTACTCGAGGTTGACCTGGTGGCAGATGCCGGTGTTCGGCGGCACCACGCGAAGCCCGTTGAACGCCTGCTGGGCCCACCGCAGGAACGTGTAGCGCTCGATGTTGCGCTGGAACTCGATCTCGGCATTGCGACGGAACGCATCGGGGATCCCGGCGACCTCGGCGATGATCGAGTGGTCGATCACCAGGTCGGCGGGCAGCTGCGCGTCGACGCCGGCCGGGTCCCCGCCGAGGTCGGCCATCGCGTCGCGCATCGCGGCGAGGTCCACCGCCGCGGGCACGCCGGTGAAGTCCTGGAGCAGCACGCGGGCCGGGGTGAAGAGCACCTCGCGGCCGGGGCTGTGCGTGGGGTCCCAGGCGGCGAGCGCGCGCACGTCCTCGGCGGTGACGGTGTCGCCGTCCTCCGCGCGGATCTGGTTCTCGAGCAGCACCCGGATCGAGTAGGGCAGGCGCGCGACGTCGTCGGTCACCGCGTCGAGCCGGTGGATGGTCAGCTCGCGGTCGCCGACCGTGAGCGTGCTGCGGGCACCGAAGCTGTTGTGGGTCATGGATCACCTCCGGGCGCAAGCGTAGTCGCCACGCAGCAGTGCGCCCGCCGGTGCCAGGCGGCGGGCGCACGGCTGCGTGGCTGCGGGCCTCACGCGCAGCTGGCTGGCTCCCTGTCGGCGTCCTGCGCAGCGGTGCTCGGCCCGTGTGGCTCGCCTGCGGTGCTGTCTGGCTCGCCGAGCGCGTCGGCCACCGCGAGCACGAACGCATGCGCGGTGGCCTCGGCCACGTCGGTGCTGCTGGCGCCACCGGGCGCGTCTGGCCGCAGCCCCGGCTCCCAGGCGGCGGTCAGCAGCAGCCGGACGCCGCCACCAGCCAGGCCCCGGAGGTCCAGCTCGCCGATCAGCGGCGGGAACGCCGGGCTCGGTGGAGGGGTGGACCAGCTCACGGGTCGCCGCACCGACCCGGTGCGCACGATCGGCTCGCCCACCCACACGCGTCCGGGGCTCACGGCCTGACCGGGTGGCAGCGCGCCATCGGCGCGCAGGTCGACCCGGAACACATCACCGGCCTCGGGCGCCGCAGGTGGCGGCAGCCACGCCGCCGGGGACCCGGCGAGGCGCTCCAGCGCGCTGCCACCCCGTGAGAGGACGGTGTAGCAGAGCAGGGGCTTGCGCATGGCTGTCCACCTTCCGACACCGACCGGTGCCAGCAGCGTGGCCCTCGGCCTGCCGGCGCGACAACGGCCATCGTCCCCCTGCCGCTGGGACCATGCGGGCCGCGCGGGGCCCAGGCAGCAGGGTTTTGACGAGGCCATCCGTGCTCGCCGGTCACGGTCCCAGGACCTCGGCGACGATGCGCTGCAGGCCGGGCTCGTGTGCGCCGCGCCAGTAGAGCTTGCCGCAGCTGCGGCAGTGCGCGAACACCTCGAACGCGGCGCGGGTGCCCGGCTCGAGGCGGTGGGCCACCTCGGCCTTGGCCACGGCGTCCAACGGCCCGTTGCACGCCGTGCAGCGGCTGCGCGGCGCGGCGTGATCGGCCAGGTCGAAGCGTGCCGCGACCTCGCGCAGCTGCTGCTGCGGCTCCTGGGTGCGCACCAGGTAGCCGTGCACCACCGTCCGGCGCATCAGCAGCCCCCGGTCGCGGCTGAGCAGCCAGCGCTGCTCACGCGCGCTGTGTGCTGCCAGCTCTGCGTCGGTGACGTCGCCGGGAAACGCCGCGTCGAGGCCGAGCAGGCGCAGGCGCTCGGCGAGGCGGCCCAGGTGCACATCCAGCACGAACCGTGTCGCCGGCGGTGGTGACGGGCGCACCCGCGAGGCCAGCGCGGGCCGAGTGTCCCACCAGCCCAGGGCCTCCACCTGCGCGCCCGGTGCCAGCCGCGCGTCGAAGGGCGCGCTGGCGCCGTCGAGCAGCAGCAGCTCCACCTCGGTGTGGGGCACGCCGCACGACTCGACGGCGTCCTTGACCGTGCGCCCGGGGTTGGCGTGCACGGTGACCACGCCGTGCCGCCCTGGACCGCGCGCCACTCCGGCCAGGTCGGCGCCGAGCCACACGGTGGCGGTGCCCGCCGCGCGCATCAGCGGGTCGGGCTGGCCTCGGCGCGGCGCCCCGCGGCCTGCTGTGCCGGCGAAGTGCCCGTGGTCAGCCGCAGCGCGGCCAGCAGCGCCCGCGTCTGCGCCTGCACGGGCCAGGCGAGCGGGGACGCCCCGGCGAGCCCCAGCAGGCGGCGCTGCGGTTCGGTCAGCGTGGCCAGCGCCCCCGCCAGCATCGGGAGATAGGCCGCCTTGATCGGGGCAGGGATGGGCGGCCACAGCAGGAACCGGAAGCCCTCGCGGCCCTGTGCGTTCACGGCCAGCTCGGGTTCATAGCAGGCCAGGCACGCCTCGAGGGAGGCCACGTCGGTGGGCAGGAACCCCTCGTCGAGCAGCGGCAGCGGCCACGTCCCCGCACGCAGGGCTGCCTGGGCCTGCGGGTCAGCGGCGAGCGCGGCGAGGTCCACGCCCGGGTCGAGCAGCGCCGCGGCTCGGGCCTGCTCGGCCACGAAGGCGTCGGCGGTCGCCGCGTCGACCGGCTGCGGCGCATAGGCGCGGTCGGCGGCCAGGAAGCTGCTGGTCAGCGCGATCGACACCCAGCGCAGCAGGTGCGGATCGGCGGCGTCGTAGGGCACGCCGTCGGGTGCGACGCCACGGACCGCCCGGTGGCTGCGGCGCACGATCTCGGCGACCTCCAGCGCCTCCGGCGTGGCTCCGAACGCCGTGGTGGTCACATAGGCCGAGGTGCGCCGCAGGCGCCCCAGCGGGTCCTCGCGGAAGCTCGAGTGGTCGGCCACGCCGGCCATGGCGTGGGGGTGCAGCAGCTGCACCAGCAGCGCCCGGACGCCGCCCACGATCGCCGCGGGCTCGCCGAGCACCCGCCAGGACGCCGAGCCGAGGCCGAACAGGCCTGGGTCGCCGGCGTGCGCGTGCTCATCGTGTCGGGGTGGTCCGAACAGCCTTCCCAGGCCGCCCTGCACGATCTGGCGCACCAGCGGCAGCCCGTGGGGCGCGGTGCGTGCGAGGAAGCGGGTGGGCGAGACGACCATGGCAACGGTGAGCATGCCCGGCGCGGGCGGCGCCACACCGTCGCGGGCTGTGCCGGGGCGGGCGCCTGGCAGCGCAGCGCCCGCCCCGGCCCGGTCGGTCAGGCGTCGTCGTGCACGAACCAGATCACCGACAGCGGCGGCAGGACGATCTCGGCCGAGGTGGCCTGACCGTGCCAGGGCTGGCCGTCGGCGATGACGGTCCCGAAGTTGCCCCACCCCGAGCCGCCGTAGTACTCGGCGTCGGTGTTGAGGATCTCGCGCCAGCGGCCCGTGGCCGGCAGCCCCACGTGGTAGCGCTCGTGGGGGACCGGTGACAGGTTCGCGGCCACCGCGACCGGAGCGTCACCGGCCTCGCCGTAGCGCAGGAACGTCAGCACGTTGCTGTGGGCGTCGTGAGCGTCGATCCAGGCGAAGCCCTCGGGATCGGCGTCCGCACGCCACAGCGCCGGGTGCTCGCGGCTCACGCCGTTGAGGTCGCGCAGCAGCCGGGCGAAGCCGTCGTGCTCGGGATAGGCCAGCAGCCACCAGTCCAGCTCGCGCTCCTCGCTCCACTCCTCCCACGGGCCGATCTCGCAGCCCATGAACATCAGCTGCTTGCCGGGGTGGGAGAACATCCACCCGTACAGGGCGCGGAGGTTGGCGCGGCGCTGCCAGTCGTCGCCGGGCATCTTCGACAGCAGGCTGCCCTTGCCGTGCACCACCTCGTCGTGGGACAGCGGCAGCACGTAGTTCTCGCTCCACGCGTACATGAACCCGAAGGTGAGCTCGTTGTGGTGGTGCAGCCGGTGCACCGGGTCGCGCGAGAAGTACGAGAGGGTGTCGTTCATCCAGCCCATGTTCCACTTCATGCGGAACCCGAGCCCGCCGAGGTGGACCGGCCGGGTGACACCGGGCCAGGCGGTGGACTCCTCGGCCACCATCAGCACGTGCGGGTTGCGTCGGTGCACCACCGTGTTGAGCTCCTTGAGGAACTCGATGGCGTCGAGGTTCTCCCGGCCCCCGTAGATGTTGGGCACCCAGTCCTCGCCCTCGCGCGAGTAGTCGAGATAGAGGAGCGAGGCCACGGCGTCGGCGCGCAGGCCGTCGACGTGGAGCTCCTCGAGCCAGTACAGGGCGTTGGCGATCAGGAAGTTGCGCACCTCGTTGCGCCCGTAGTTGAACACCAGCGTGCCCCAGTCGGGGTGCTCGCCCTGGCGCGGGTCGGCGTGCTCGAACAGCGCCGTGCCGTCGAAGCGTGCCAACGCCCACTCGTCCTTGGGGAAGTGGGCGGGCACCCAGTCGACCAGCACGCCGATGCCGCGCTCGTGGAGGTGGTTGACGAGGTAGCGGAACCCGTCGGGGTCGCCGTGCCGGCTGGTCGGGGCGTAGTAGCCCGACACCTGATAGCCCCAGGAGCCCGTGAAGGGGTGCTCGGCCATGGGTAGGAGCTCCACGTGGGTGAAGCCCAGCCCCTCGACGTGGTCGGCGAGCTCGTGGGCCAGCGTGCGGTAGTCGAGCGTCTCGCCGTAGGGCCGCCGCCACGAGCCGAGGTGCACCTCGTAGACCGACACGTAGTCGGTGACCGGATCCCGGCGCGCTCGCTCGGCGTACCAGTCCTGATCGGTCCAGGTGAAGGTCGACTCGAACACGCGACTGGCGTTGCCCGGTGGCAGCTCGGCCCACTGCGCGAACGGGTCGGCGCGGGTGACGAGGTTGCCGTCAGCGGTGATCAGCTCGTACTTGTAGTACGACCCGGAGGTCACCTCGGGGACGAACAGCTCCCACACCCCCGACTCGGCCAGGACCCGCATGGGGTGCAGCCGCCCGTCCCAGGAGTTGAAGTCGCCCACCACGCGCACGCCGCGCGCGTTGGGCGCCCACACCGCGAAGGTGGTGCCCCGCACCCCGTGGCGGGTGCGGACGTGGGCGCCCATGCGCTCCCAGATCTCCTCGTGGCGCCCCTCGCCCAGCAGGTGCAGGTCCACCTCGCCGAGGCTCGGCCAGAACGCGTAGGGGTCGTAGAGGTGGAAGGTGTCCTCGCCGTAGGTCACCGCCAGCCGGTAGGAGCCCGGGTCGGGCACCTCGGGCAGCCGGGCCTCGAACAGGCCGGCCGGATGCGCGCGCGTGGCGCTGATCTCGGTGTCGCCGTGCACCACGGTGATCCGGTCGGCGTCGGGGCGCCAGGCGCGCACCACGGCGCCCTTGGCGTCCTCGTGGGCGCCGAGCACCTGGTGGGGATCGTGGTGCTCTCCGGCCACCAGGGCGTCGATCTGGCTCTGGTCGAGTGTCGTCGTTGCCTTGCGGGTCATCGGCTCACCTCCGCTGCCGCGCCGCGCAGCACCCGTAGGATGCCCCCGGCCGGGATGGAGACCCAATCGGGTCGGTTGTTCAGCTCGTAGCCGAGCTCGTACACAGCCTTGTCGAGGGTGAACGCCGCACGCAGCGCGCTGCGGTCGGCTGGGTCCACCGGGAGCAGCGTCGCCGGGGCGATCGCCTCGTAGCCTGTCAGGAACGCGGCGGCCATGCGGTCGCGCCAGGCCGCCAGGGTCGGCCCCGGCTCGCCGGCCTGGAACGCGGCCGCGTAGTCGAAGGAGCGCAGCATCCCCGCCACGTCGCGCATGGCGCTCTGGGGGCGACGCCGCTGCTCGAGCGGGCGCGCCGGCTCCCCCTCGAAGTCCAGCACCAGCCAGCCGCCGTCGAGGCGTCGCAGGAGCTGCCCGAGGTGGAGGTCGCCGTGGATGCGCAGCGTGCGACCGGCGTCGCCCAGCGTCGACAGCGCGCGCAGGTGCCCTCGCACCTCCTCGCTGCGCGACACCACCTCGGCCACCAGGGGGTCGGCGCTGGCGCGCGCATCGGACAGCACCCGCTCGAGCTGCGACTCCATGCCGTGGGCCCACAGCGCGAGGGTCTCGGGGCCCACCGGGTGGGCGCCGAGACGATCGGCGAGCGTGGCGTGGAGCTCACCGACCACCCCGCCGAGGTCAGCGATGTCCTCGGCGATGCCGTGGGGCGGCTCGGCGCCGCGGGCGATCGCCTGCGCATCGGCCACCGCCTGCTCCCAGGCGTCGGCGGCGTCGGGCATGTAGACGGTGAGCAGCGCCAGCGAGGGCGCCTCCTCGCCGGTGCCCCACGCCAGCGACCCGGCCTGGGTCGGCACGGTGTCCTGACCGGCCTCGGTCAGCACGGCGGTGAGCTCGACGTCCGGGTTGGGCCCGTCGCCCACGCGACGGAACACCTTGAGGAACCACCGCTCGCCCAGCACCGCCGCGCTGTTGGACTGCTCGGCGTCGATCCAGCGCGGCAGGTCGGCTGGCGACAGCTCCTGCTCGATCAGCGGGCGGCCGTCCAGCGCGCTGCCCACGGTGGTGGGCTGCGCCCGCGTGCGCAGCGTGGCGGCCGCCAGGGTCCGTGCGCCCGCGGGATCGGCGCACGCGTCACCAAGCGTCACCTGCCGGCACGCGCCGATGGCACGCTCCGCGTCGTCCTCGGCGGCCACGAGCGGCACGTGGTAGTGGTCGCGCTCGGTGCCGTGCTCGACGGCCAGCAGCACGACCAGGACGTCGACCCCGCCATGACCGGTGCCAGGGAGCACCGCGGTGTCCACGATCTCGGTGGCGATGTCGACGCTCGCCTTGGCGCCGAACCAGCGCTGGCGCGGCACCCACTCGTGCAGCAGCGCGCCGAGATCGGCCCACGCGGTGGGCTCGGCGAGCTGATCCAGGGCGGTCACGTGTCCTCCTCCAGCGAGAACCAGTAGAAGCCGTGCGGGGCGAGCGTCAGCAGGTAGGCGAGCTCGCCGATCCTGGGGAACGGCGTGCCGCCGAGCAGCTCCCGCGGCACCCGCCCGTCGTAGCGTGACAGGTCCAGCTCGACCGGCTGGGCGGTGGCGGCGAGGTTGGCCACCACCAGCAGCGCCTGGCCGGTGTCAGGGTCGGTGCGCAGGAACGCGAGCACCTTCTCGTTGGAGGGGCGCAGCGCCTCGAACTCGCCGGTGCCCAGCAGCGGGTGCTGCTTGCGCACGCGGAGCAGGTTGCGTGCCCAGTGCAGCAGCGAGCTCGGATGGCGCTGCTGGGCCTCCACGTTCACCGACTGGTAGCCGTAGACCGGGTCGACGTTCAGCGGCAGGTACAGCTGCGCGAAGTCCGCCCGGCTGAAGCCGGCGTTGCGGTCGATGGACCACTGCATCGGCGTGCGCACGCCGTCGCGGTCGCCCAGGTAGATGTTGTCGCCCATCCCGATCTCGTCCCCGTAGTACAGCACGGGGCTGCCCGGCAGGGACAGCAGCAGCGCGTGGAACAGCTCCATCGTGTCGCGGTTGTTGTCGAGCAGCGGGGCGAGGCGGCGCCGGATCCCGACGTTGGCGCGCATCCGCGGGTCGCGGGCGTACTCGGCGTACATGTAGTCGCGCTCTTCGTCGGTGACCATCTCCAGGGTCAGCTCGTCGTGGTTGCGCAGGAACACCCCCCACTGGGCGTTGTCGGGGATGGGCGGGGTGGACTCGAGCGCCTCGACGATGGGGTGGGCCTGCTCGCGGCGCACCGCCATGAACATGCGGGGCATCACCGGGAAGTGGAACGCCATGTGGCACTCGTCGCCCTCGCCGAAGTAGTCCACGACGTCCTCGGGCCACTGGTTGGCCTCGGCGAGCAGCACGCGGTTGGCGAACTCGCGGTCCACGACGTTGCGCAGGCGCTTGAGGTAGGCGTGGGTCTCGGGCAGGTTCTCGCAGTCGGTGCCCTCGCGCTGGTAGAGGTAGGGGACCGCGTCCAGGCGCAGCCCATCGAACCCCAGCCGCAACCAGAAGCGGACGACGTCGAACATCGCCTGCTGGACCTCGGGGTTGTCGTAGTTGAGGTCCGGCTGGTGGGAGAAGAAGCGGTGCCAGTAGTAGGCCCCGGCGACCGGATCCCAGGTCCAGTTCGAGGTCTCGGTGTCCACGAAGATGACCCGGGCGTCCGCGTAGCGGTCGTCGGTGTCGCTCCACACGTACCAGTCGCGCCTGGCCGAGCCGGGTTGGCGCGCCTCCTGGAACCAGGGGTGCTGGTCGGAGGTGTGGTTCATCACCATGTCGGCGATGACGCGCATGCCGCGGCCGTGCGCGCGCTCCAGCAGCTCGGCGACGTCCTCGACGGTGCCGTACTCGGGCAGCACCGCGTAGTAATCGCGGATGTCGTACCCGCCGTCGCGCAGCGGTGAGTCGTAGAACGGCAGCAGCCACAGGCAGTCGATGCCGAGCCACTCGAGGTAGTCGAGCTTCTCGGTGAGACCGCGGATGTCCCCGGTCCCGTCGTCGTTGGAGTCGCGGAAGCCGCGGACCAGCACCTCGTAGAAGATCGCCCGCTTGAACCACAGCGGGTCGTCGGTCAGCGCCACCGTCGACAGACCTCCTGCTGCGGCGGACGGGTGCCGAGGGCCATGGGCGCCGTCTGCCTGGCGGGTGGGGGCGTCACAGCGGTGTCAGGGCCAGCACGTGCCCGGGCTCCTGGTGGGGGTCCAGGCGCACATAGTTGTGCGGACCGCGCCAGATGTAGCGGTTGCCGGTGAGGAGGTCGTGGGCCTCGAAGGCCCCGGTGTGCTCCAGGCCGAGCTGCCACAGGTCGAGGTCGGTGGTGCCTTCCTGGGGCACATGCGGGTCGATGGAGACCACGCACAGGATCGGGTCGCTGCGCCCCGAGGCCACCTTGGAGAAGCACAGCATCCCCTCGTTGTCGATGCCGTGGAACCAGATGCCGTGGAGGCGGCGCAGGCTGCGGTGGGCGCCTCGGATCTCGTTGACGCGGGCGATGTAGGGGGCCAGGGAGTCCGAGCGGCTCCAGTCGCGCGGTCGGTAGAAGTACTTCTCGCTGCCGAGGTACTCCTCGCTGCCCTCGTGCAGCGGGGTGTTCTCGCACAGCTCGTAGCCCGCGTAGATCCCGTAGCTGGGTGCGAGCAGCGCCGCCAGCAGCAGCCGGATCTTGAAGGCCGGTCGGCCGCCGTGCTGGAGGTAGGCGGTGAGGATGTCGGGGGTGTTGGGCCAGAACGTCGGGCGGTAGTAGTGCGCCAGCTCGGTGGTGGCCAGCTCGGTCACGTACTCGGTGAGCTCCTGCTTGGAGTTGCGCCAGGCGAAGTAGGTGTAGCTCTGCGAGAAGCCGAGCTTGGCGAGTGTCGCCATCATCTTGGGCCGCGTGAAGGCCTCGGCCAGGAAGATGACCTCGGGATGGTCGGCGCGCACGCGCTCGATGAGCCACTCCCAGAACGGCAGCGCCTTGGTGTGGGGGTTGTCGACCCGGAAGATGCGGATCCCGCGGTCGATCCACACGCGCAGCACGCGCTCGAGCTCGGCGTAGAGCCCGTCCAGATCAGGCGTGTCGAAGTCGATCGGGTAGATGTCCTGGTACTTCTTCGGCGGGTTCTCGGCGTGCGCGATGGTCCCGTCGCTGCGGTGGTGGAACCACTCGGGGTGCTCGGTGACCCACGGGTGGTCGGGGGAGCACTGGATGGCGAAGTCGAGCGCGACCTCCATCCCGAGGCGGTGGGCCTGCGCGACGAAGGCGTCGAAGTCCTCGAAGGTGCCGAGGTCGGGGTGGATCGCGTCGTGGCCGCCCTCCGCGCTGCCGATCGCCCAGGGCACCCCGGGATCGTGTGGTCCGGGCTCGAGGTCGTGCGGCCCGTGGCGACCCTTGCGGTGGGTGTGCCCGATCGGGTGGATGGGCGGCAGGTACACCACGTCGAAGCCCATCTCGGCGATGCCCGGCAGCCGCTCCGCGGCGGTCGCGAAGGTGCCCGACTGCGGCGGGCTGCCGTCGTCGGGGACCACCGCCCCCTCCGAGCGCGGGAACATCTCGTACCAGGCGCCGAACACGGCGCGCTCGCGATCGACCCACAGCGTCAGGGTCTCCGAGGCGGTGGCGTCGAGGCGCTCGGGGTGGTCTGCGAGCGCCGCCTCCAGGCGTGTCTCGTGGACCGCGGAGAGGCGGTGCGACAGCGGCGCGTCGCTGCGCAGGCGCGCGGCCATGTCCTCGAAGGCGTGGCGGGCCTCGCTCGAGCCGGGGCGCCGCCGCAGCAGCGCCGCTCCGTCGGCGAGCTCGCGCTCCAGCTCCGGGTCAGGTGCACCCGTGGCGACCTTGCGGTCCAGGCGGTCGAGCCAGGTGCTCCAGTGGTCGGTCCAGCCCAGCACCCGGTACTCCCAGCGTCCCATCTGGTCCACCGGGAACGAGCCGTAGTAGCGGTCGTTGACGTCGAGCTCCATCGGAGCCTCGCGCCACGCGGTCTCCTCGGGTCCGCGGTACTGCACGCACACGGCGAGCTGCTCGGGACCCTCGCGGAGCAGGTCGGCGCCGACGATCACGTGATCGCCGACCACTGACTTGGCCTCGTAGCGCCCGCACTCGATCCGCGGGTCGATCGCCTGGATGGCGATGCGGTCACGCAGAGGGATCTGCTCGGCCACCGCAGTGCTCCTGTTCGCTCGGCTCGTGGCTGCGCACCCTAACCGGGAGCGGGCCCGCGCGGGAAGGCGCGGGGGCGCCGGGGCCGGTCAGACCAGGCGCCACACCCCGCTGGCCGGCCCCTGGTCGGGCAGCACCAGCGCTGTGCCGGAGGCGGCGAGGTCAGGGGCGGGGGCCATCCCCTCCTCGGTGGTGGCGGCCAGCCCTTCCGCGCGGGTGGCGCCGAGCGCGTCGGTGTCCAGGTGCACCGGCGCGTGCGGTGCACGTGCGAGGTGGATCAGCAGGCGCTCGTGTGGCAGCTCGCGCAGGAACGTCAGGTGGTCGGTGCCCACCGCGGCCCAGCGCAGCCCTCCGGTGCGCAGCGCGGGGTGGGCACGCCGCAGGGCGATGAGGGCTCGGTACGCGGCCAGGGTCGCGTGGTCCCACCTCTGGCGATCCCAGGGGATCGGGGCGCGGGACGCGTGGTTGTCCCAGCCCTCGAGCCCCAGCTCGTCGCCGGCGAAGACCGAGGGCATGCCCGGCAGGGTCATCTGGGCGGCGACGCCGACGAGGTGGCCCGCGCGTGTCCCGGCGGCGGTGCGAAAGCGCCCCGTGTCGTGCGAGTCCAGCAGGGTGAGGCTGTGCCGGCCGGCGCGCCAGGGCATGGCGCCGCGGAAGGTGCGCAGCGTCTGCGCGATCGCCGTCCCCGGCCGCCGTGGCACGCCCAGCGGCTCCTCGAGGTAGCCGACCTGTCGCTCGGGGGCGATGAGCCAGGACCACAGCGGGCGAGTGAAGCTCGCGTAGTCCATCGTGCCGTGCCAGCCACCGCCGTCGAGGTCGGCGGTGGCGTCGTGGCAGTGCTCGGCCAGCAGCAGCCCCTCGGGGCGCACGACGTCCAGGGTCATCCGCAGCGTCTCGGCCACGCGCCGGTTCTGGTCCACCGCCCCGTCGCGGCCGGCCATGTTGGCCGCGTCGACCCGCCAGCCGTCGAGGTTGAACGGTGGCGCCAGCCAGCGTCCCGCGACCGAGTCAGGGCCCTCCAACAGCCGGGCTCGCAGCCCCGGATCGCGGTGGTCGAGCTTGGGCAGCGTCGCCACGCCACGCCAGGTGCGATACTGGTCGGGCCAGGCATCGAACGCGTAGAAGCTGGCCTCGGGCGCGTCGGGGTCGCGCTGGGCGGCGGCGAACCAGTGGTGGGTGCTGCCGGTGTGGTTGGCGGTGAGGTCGCCGAGCACGCGCAGGCCGCGTGCGTGCAGCGCCTCGGTCAGCGCGGCCAGCGCCTCCTCGCCGCCCAGGACGGGATCGACGCGGTCGAAGTCGGCGGCGTTGTAGCGGTGGTTGCTCGGCGCGGGGAAGAACGGGTTGAGGTAGACCGCGTCAACCCCGAGGTCCACCAGATGATCGAGCCGCTCGCGGATCCCCCACAGGTCCCCGCCGTAGAGCTGGCGCATCGCGGCGGGTCCGCGCTCGGCGACCGGATCGTCCCACGCTGCCGGCTCGGCCCAGCTCGGCCAGGCGATCTCGGTGGACCCGCGCGCGAAGCGGTCGGGCAGGATCTGGTACCACACCGCGTCGCCGGCCCAGGCCGGGGGTGGTGGGTGCGCCGAGAGCTGGAAGTCGGTCACGTCCAGCGGGTCGGCCTCGCTGGTGCCCGCGGCGGTCAGCCACCGTGGCCCGTGCGGGGTGCCCAGCAGGAACCGGTAGCGCTGGCGCGGGTCGTGCACCGTCAGGTCGGCGCGCCACCACGTCTCGTGGGCGGTGCGACGGTCGGGGACCGCTGCGCTCCAGAACGGCTCGGCGTCGGCCAGCGCGCGCAGGTGCACCTCGGAGACCTCGGCGGCGGCGGGGGCGCGCACCCAGACCGTGACGCGGTCGCCGAGGTCGGGATCCGGGTCGGAGACGTGCAGCGGCGAGCCGTCGTGGTGGGGCTGGTGCAGCATGACGCTCCTTGGACGCGCGACGGGGCGTCGGCGGGCGCGCACCCGCCGACGCCCCCTGGGTGTGGACTCGGGCTGGTGGTGCTTGGGGTGGGCTGGGCTAGCCCTTGACCGAGCCAGCCGTCAGGCCCGAGACGATGTAGCGCTGCAGCGACAGGAACAGCAGGACCACCGGGATGGCGGTGATGAGCGCACCAGCGGCGAAGGGGCCCCAGCGTGCGCCGTAGTCCTGGTCGATGAACAGGTACAGCCCGACGGGCAGCGTGTAGACCTCCTCGCTGGTGAGCAGCACGCTCTGCACCAGGAAGTCGTTGAGGGCGATGATGAACGAGAACAGCGCCACGATCGCCAGGATCGGCTTGACCAGCGGCAGGATGATGGTGAAGAAGATCTGGGCGTGCGAGGCGCCGTCGACCTTCGCGGACTCGTCGAGCTCCTTGGGCACCGAGTCGAAGAAGCCCTTCATCAGCCAGGTGTTGAGGCCCAGCGCTCCGCCCAGGTAGATCAGGATCAGGCCGCCCAGCGAGTTCAGCCCGATCTCGGGGAAGAAGCGGCCGAGCTCGATCATGATCAGGAACAGCGCCACGATGGCGAGGAACTGCGGCAGCATCTGCAGCAGCAGCAGCCCCAGCAGCGACAGCTGGCGGCCCCGGAAGCGCATGCGGCTGTACACGAAGGCCGACATCGCGGTGAGGAACACCGTGCCGACCGAGGCGCTGATGCCCACGATCATGGAGTTGCTGAACCAGCGCCAGAACGGGCGAGCGAACAGCTCCTGGAAGTTGACGGTGCTGACGGGGTCGGGGATCAGCTGCTGGGCTGCCAGGCTGCCGGTGGGGTTGAAGGCGGCCGAGACCGACCACACCACCGGGAACAGCGCGAAGAGCAGACCGAGCAGCCCGACGAGGTAGCGCCACCCCACCTGGCCCATCCACCGCGAGAACGGCAGGCGGCGCTCCTGGGGCGGCGGCGTCGGTTGGGCCTCCAGCGGGTCGGTCTTGGTCGGCGTGGTGGGCTCGCGGACCGAGGTCATCGGACCCTCCTGTGGCCGGGTGAGGCCGTGCGGCGCGGCGCACCCACTGGCGCCCTCGCGACTGCGGCCCTCACTGGTAGACCTCCTCGAGCGGGCGGATGTAGCGGAACGCGAAGACGCTGATGATGGCCACCATCGCAAACGTCACCAGCGCGACGACCGAGGCGAGCCCGTAGTCGCCGCCCCCGGCGCCGAACGCGATCCGATAGGTGTAGCTGATCAGGATGTCGGTGTGCCCGACCGGCGTGGCCGCGCCAGAGATCGGCGGGTTGCCGCCGGTGACCAGGAAGATGGCGTTGAAGTTGTTGAAGTTGAACGCGAAGGTCGCGAGCAGCACCGGCGCGGTGGTCACCAGCAGCAGCGGCAGGGTGATGCGCCGCAACCGTCCCACCGGACCGGCGCCGTCCACCTTGGCGGCCTCGTAGAGGTCGGCTGGGATCGACTGCAGCGCCCCGAAGGTGATCAGGAACATGTAGGGGAAGCCGAACCACAGGTTGACGAGGATCACCGAGAACTGCGCCCACGTCGGGTCCACCAGCCAGGGGATCTGCCCGGGGAGGATGTCGTTGAGCACCCCGAAGCTGCGGTTCATCATGCCGCGCCAGATCAGCGCGGTCAGGAACGTGGGCAGGGCGTAGGGGATGATCAACAGCGCCCGCCACAGCTTGCGCCCCTTGATGCGGGACTCGTTGAAGGTGATCGCCAGGCCCAGCCCCAGCGCGAAGGTGAGCAGGGTCGAGGCCCCGGCGAAGATGTAGGTCCACACCAGCACCTGCAGGAACGGCCCGCGGATCGTCTCGCTGGTGAACGCGCGCACCCAGTTGTCCGCGCCGATCCAGGTGCGCCAGCCGGGCACGCCGGCGATCCGCTGCCCCGTGTCGGGGTCGATGAAGAAGCCCCGGTCGTGGTCGGCGGGGTAGACCGCCTCCTCCTCGCCGGTGTCCAGGTCGATCTGGACCAGGGCGTCGCGCTCCTCGTCGAACTGGCGGGTGGGCTCGGAGACGCTGGCCCGGCTGAGCGTGACCAGGCGCACCTCGCCGGTCTCCTCGTCGTCGGGATCCAGCGGGATCCGCAGCTCCTCGAAGTCCTCGAGGCGGTCCTGGGCGTCGCCGAGCGAGGCGCGCTCGAACCCCTCGGCCTCGACGACCTCACCGTCCTCGACGACCGGGTCGACCTCCGCGGCCGGCTGCAGGCCGTCAGCGGTGCCGAGGAACTCCTCGTCGTCCTCCTCGTCGACCATCCACAGCGCGATCTCGCCCTGCTCGAGGTCGTCGGGCTCGATCATCGGCGTGACCGAGAACTCCGGCGCATCCTCGGGGGTCTGCATCGACTCGGCGATGCCTCGCTCGATGGACTGCTCGTAGGAGAGGTTGTTGGCGATGCTGTAGTTGGTGAACGCGATGTAGATGGTGTAGCCGAAGGGGAAGAGCTGGAACAGCAGCAGGAACGCCAGACCGGGCACGAGGTACTTCAGCGGCAGCTTCCCGCGCCCCAGGTACACCCAGACGATCCCCAGCGTGGCCAGCCCGGTGAGAGCCGGGGCCCACATCGGGGCGCCGAGGCTGACCATGCGCACGATCATCGCCAGCGCGAGGGCGATGAAGGCGGCAAGCGCCGCCAGCTTGACCACGACGCCCAGCGCCGAGTCCCCGAAGCGGCTCCACCAGCCTCGCTGGGCCTGGAAGCGTGCGCCGAGGGATTCCTGTGAGGGCGGACCCAGCGGTCCCGGCCCGGACGGGCCGGGACCGCTGCCGCCAGCGGCTTGGCTCATCAGTGCTCCACCGTGGCGATGCGGGCCTGGAGCCCTACTCGCCGATCAGCTCGCGGATCTGCTCGGCGGCGGTGCCGAACGCCTCCTCGGGGTCCTCCCCCTCATAGATGAGCTCGTAGCCATCGGTCCAGGCCTCCCACACCGAGTCCATCTCGGGGATGGCGGGCATGGGCTGCCCTTCGATGCCGGCCTCGCCGAAGCCCTCGATGTTCGGGTCGTCGGCGACCTCCTCGAAGGCGCTCTCCATGGCCGGGGGACGGGGGTCGGCGTCGAACATCTCGAGCTGGGCCTCCTGGGTGGCCATGTAGTCCACCAGGAAGGTCTCGGCGAGCAGCTCGGACTCGGCGAAGGCGCTGACCATGAAGCCCTGCACGCCGACGAAGGGCTGGGGCGTGCCGCCCTCGATCTCGGGGAACGGGTCGACCTCGTACTCGACGTCGGCATCGTCGAAGTCCGGCAGCGCCCACGGCCCGGTGAGGGCGAACGCGGCGTCAGCACTGGAGAACTGGTCGATCATGAGGTCGTAGGAGACGTCGGCGGAGATGAAGTCGTCTTCGATCCAGCCCTGCATCGCCTCGCCAGCCGCGATCGTCCCCTCGCTGTCGATGCCGAGGTCGGTGGGATCGTAGGTGCCGTCCTCCTCCTGCCCGAAGACGTAGCCGTCGTAGGCCGTCACGAACGGGTAGTTGTGATACGGGTCGGCGGGCTCGGTGGGGAGCACGAGCGGCAGCTCGACCTCGCCATCGTCCTGCAGCTGCGTGCCGACCTCGACGACCTCGTCCCAGGTCTCCGGTGCGTCGGGCACCAGCTCGGTGTTGCGGATGAGGCCGGTGTTCTCGGTGGCGTAGGGCAGGCCGTACTGCGCCCCGTCGAAGGTGAACGCCTCGACGGAGACGTCCACGAGCTCGTCCTCGATGCCGCTGACGTCGATGCTGGTCACCACGCCGGCGTCGACCAGGCGGCCGAGCCAGTCATGGGCGCCGATGAAGATGTCAGGGCCCTCGCCAGCCGGAGCTGAGTCGATGACGCGCTCGTCGATCTCGTCGAAGGGGACCTCCTGGACCGCGACCTCGACACCCTCCTCGTCACCGAAGTCCTCGGCGAAGGGCTCGAGGGCGGGGGTCCGGGTGTCGTCGGCCCAGATGACGAGGTCAGCCTCCTCGCGGACGATCTCCTCGGGCTCCTCCTCGTCGGGCTCTTCCTCCTCCTCGGGCTCCTCCTCTTCGGGTTCCTCTTCCTCCTCGGGCTCCTCGGGCTCGGGCTCCTCGGCCACCTCGTCGGGGTCCTCCTCGGCCTCGCAGGCTGCGACGAGCAGCAGCAGGGCGACGAGGAGCGCGAAGGCGCGTAGCACAGCACTCATGCGGGCTCCTTGTGTGTCGGTTGGCGTCAGAGATCGGCCGCGCCACGGAGCGGGTGCTCGGCAGGGCGGCGCGGGCGCTCTCCCACACGAGCCGGGTCGCGCGTCGGTCTGCGCGGCCGGTCGTAGGCAGATCGTAACAAAGGTTTGCAGGAAGTTGGTACGCTCTTGCAGCAAAGTTGTCAAGGGGGAGGTCCGTGCGCCCCAAGCTGAAGGAGATCGCCGCCCACGCCGCGGTGAGCGAGGCCACCGTGAGCCGTGTGCTCAACGGCCGTCCTGGGGTGGCGCAGGGCACGCGCGAGACCGTGCTGGCCGCCGTGAGCGAGCTCGGCGGCGATCCCTCTGCGGTGGCTGCGCCGTCACCCCCGCGGTCGGGGATCGCCGGCCTGGTGGTTCCCGAGCTCGACAACCCGGTGTTCCCGCTGTTCGCCCAGGCGGTCCAGGGCCGGCTGGCCGCCCACGGCCTCACCACGATCCTCGGCACCGCCACGATCGACGGCACGCAGGAGCACGCCTACCTGCGCACCATGATCGAGCACGGGGCCGCAGGGATCGTCGTGGTCAACGGGCTCAACGCCGACACCCTGGCCGACCACACGCCCTATCACGAGGTCGTCGATCAGGGCATCCCCCTGGTACTGGTGAACGGGGCGGTGCCGGGCCTGCACGTGACGGTCATCGACGCTGACGAGGCGGCCGGTGCCGAGATGGCGGTGCGCCACCTCGTCGACCTCGGCCACGAGCGGATCGGCCTCGCCACCGGGCCGCGCCGCTACCAGCCGGCGCGACGCACCGGGCAGGGCTTCCAGCGCGCGAGCGAGCGCCTGCTGGGCACGCTCGACGAGGCCCTGGTGTGCGAGTCGCTGTACTCCGTCGAGGGCGGGCGACTGGCGGGCAACCGGCTGCTCGACGCCGGGGCGACCGCGGTGGTGGCCGGCAGCGACCTGATGGCCCTGGGCGTGGTGCGTGCCGCCCGCGAGCGCGGCCTCGACGTGCCCGAGGACGTCTCGGTGATCGGCTACGACGACACCCCGCTGATCGCCTTCACCGACCCGCCACTGACCACGGTGCGCCAGCCGGTCAGCGCCATGGGCGCTGCCGCGGCCACGGCGCTGGTGGGGCGCGACGGACCACAGACCGAGCCGGGGGAGTACCGGTTCGCTCCCGAGCTGGTGGTGCGGGGCTCGACCGCACCACGCCGGCCTCGGCGCCTTCCCGCGCCGGGCGAGGCGGGCGCAGAGCCCACGCAGGCAGCAGCCCCCGACGACGCGCTCTCCGAGTGGATCCAGGAGGTCACACCGCCGGCGACCGCTGGCACCGCCGCCGACCCGCCTGCGCGCCCCTAGGATCCCCTCGGCGGGCAGCCCACGGGCTCGCCCGCGTGCGACGTCACCCCCACGCGGCCTCCGCGCTGGCCCGGTGGCCGGCGCTGCCGACCGACCAGGAGCATCCCCGCCCATGACCCGCGCCCTGCGAACCTTCCGTGTCCACCCCTCCCTTCCCGAGCCGCTGCTGCCGCTGGCCGAGCTGGCCGGCAACCTGCGCTGGTCGTGGGACCCCGAGGCTCGCGAGCTGTTCCGCTGGGCCGACGCCGAGGCCTGGGAGGCCGTGGACGGCAACCCCAGCGCCCTGCTCGGCGCCCTGTCGGATGCGCGGATGGCCGAGCTCGCCGGCGACGCGCGCTTCGTGGGCCGCCTCGAGGAGGTCCACGGCGCCCTGCAGACCGAGCTCACCCGCCCTGCCTGGGTGCAGCGCCAGCGGCCCGACAACCCGAGGGTCGCCTACTTCAGCCCCGAGTTCGGCATCACCACCGTCATGCCGACCTACTCGGGGGGTCTCGGCGTGCTGGCCGGCGACCACCTCAAGGCCGCCAGCGACCTCGGCCTGGACATGGTCGGCGTGGGGCTGCTGTACCGGCACGGCTACTTCCGCCAGCACCTCGATGCCGACGGCTGGCAGCAGGAGCGCTACCCCGACCTGAACCCGCTGGAGCTGCCGCTGCGACGCCTCGAGCACGCGAGCGAGCCGGTGCTGGTCGAGGTCCCCATGGGTCCGGTGACCGCGCTCGCGCAGGTGTGGATCGCCCAGGTCGGCCGCGTCCCGCTGCTGCTGCTGGACACCGAGGTGCCCGGCAACGCGCAACCCGAGCGGGCCATCACCGACCGCCTGTACGGCGGCGACACCGAGCACCGCCTGCGCCAGGAGCTGGTCCTGGGCATCGGGGGGGTGCGCGCGCTGCGCGCCGCGGTCGAGGCCGGCGAGCTCGACGGCGCGCCCGAGGTGTTCCACTCCAACGAGGGACACGCCGGGTTCCTGGGCCTGGAGCGCGTCCGCGAGCGCGTCGCCGAGGGGCTGTCGTTCGCCGAGGCGGTCGAGGCCGCGCGCAGCACCACCCTGTTCACCACCCACACCCCGGTCGCCGCCGGCATCGACAAGTTCCCCCGCGAGCTGATCGAGCGCTACTTCGGCGATCTGGCCGATGGCTACGGCACCGACGTGGACGGGCTGATGGAGCTCGGGCGGCTCGGCGACGAGCACGGCATCTTCAACATGGCCGCGATGGGGATGCGCCTGTCGGCGCACGCCAACGGGGTCTCCGAGCTCCACGGCACGGTGGCGCGCGAGATGTTCCAAGGCCTGTGGCCCGACCTGCCCGCCGACGAGGTGCCGGTCGACGCGGTCACCAACGGCGTGCACGCCGCCACCTGGATCGGGCCCGAGCAGCGCGAGCTGTACTCGCGCTACCTGGCGCCGAACTGGCCTCGCACCGCCTCCGCCTGGGAGGGCGCCGACCAGCTGCCCGACGAGGTGCTGTGGCGCACCCGCGGGCGGGCACGTGAGCGCCTCGTCGCCGAGGTCCGCGACCGGGTCCGCGAGCAGGTCGTGCGCCGCGGTGGCGCCGGCGGGAGCCTCAACTGGGTCGACGAGCTGCTGGACCCCGAGGCGCTGACCATCGGCTTCGCCCGGCGCTTTGCCACCTACAAGCGGGGCGCGCTGCTGCTGCGCCAGCCCGAGCGGCTCAAGGCCCTGCTGACCGACACCGAGCGCCCGGTGCAGCTGGTCTTCGCTGGCAAGTCCCATCCGCGCGACGATCAGGGCAAGGGGATCATCCGCGAGCTGGTGCACCTCGCCGGGTCGGACCCCCTGCTGCAGCGGCGCATGGTCTTCGTCGAGGACTACGACATGGACCTCGCCGCCACCCTCTACGCCGGCTGCGACGTCTGGCTCAACACCCCCCGCCGACCCTTCGAGGCGTGCGGCACCAGCGGTGAGAAGGCGCTGCTGAACGGCTCGCTGCACTGCTCGGTGCTCGACGGCTGGTGGGACGAGCTCTACGACCCGGCCGCGGGCTTCGCGATCGGCGGCCGCGGTCAGGTCACCGACCCCGAGCAGCAGGACGCCGCCGACGCCGAGGCGCTGTTCGAGCTGTTGGAGCGCACCATCGTCCCCCGCTTCTACGACCGCACCGAGAGCCCGCTGCCCACCCGGTGGCTGCAGATGATCCGCCGCTCGCTGGTGGACATCGGCCCGAAGGTGCTGGCCACCAAGATGGTGCGCCGCTACGCCGAGGAGCACTACGAGCCGCTCGCGGCGCGCAGCCGGGAGCTGCTGGCCTCCGGTGCCAAGCCCGCCCGCGAGCTCGCTGCCTGGAAGCAGCGCGTCCAAGCGGCCTGGGACGGGGTGCGCGTGGCCGAGGTCGAGGTCGACGACGCGGTGGCCGCCAAGGGCGAGGAGCGCCACGTGGCCGTCGTCGTCGAGCTCGGGGACCTGCGCACCGACGAGGTCGTCGTCGAGGCCCTCCACGGACCCGTCAGCGCTGACGGGCACCTGGAGGAGCGCCACGTGCTCACCCTGGCCCATGCCGGGGCAGGCAAGCGCGGCACCCAGCGCTACACGGGCCAGGTGCGGTGCGCGCAGGCCGGCGAGTACGGGGTGACCGCGCGGGTGCGACCGACCCACGAGCGTCTGCGCGACCCCGCCGAGGTCGGCCTGGCCGCCTGGCCGCACGCCGACGATCAGCCTGCCCCGTGACGGCTCGCTGGTGGGAGGGCGCCGTGGGCTACCAGGTCTACGTGCGCTCGTTCGCCGACAGCGACGGCGACGGCTGGGGCGACCTGGCCGGCGTCCGCGCCCGGCTGGACCACCTGGCCTGGCTCGGGGTGGACGTGGTGTGGCTGAGCCCCTTCTACCCCTCGCCGCTGCGCGATGGCGGCTACGACGTCGCCGACTACCTGGACGTGGACCCGCGCCTGGGCTCGCCTGCCGAGCTCGACGCGCTGATCGCACAGGCCCATGCGCTCGGCCTGCGCGTGCTGCTGGACCTCGTGCCCAACCACTCCTCCAGCGACCACCGCTGGTTCGTCGCCGCGCGCGGCGACCGCGACAGCCCCTACCGCGACTTCTACGTGTGGCGCGATCCCGCGCCCGACGGGGGACCACCGAACAACTGGCCCGCGCACTTCGGCGGTCCTGCCTGGACCTTCGACGACGCCTCCGGGCAGTACTGGCTGCACCTGTTCCTGCCCCACCAGCCGGACCTGAACTGGGAGAGCCCCGCGGTGGCCGCCGCGTTCGACGACATCCTCGAGCGGTGGCTGGCCAGGGGCGTCGACGGGTTCCGGATCGACGTGGCCCACGCCCTGGTCAAGCACCCCGATCTGCCCGACCTGCCCCTGGCGGAGCGGCCTGCGGGCGGTGGTGGCGACGGCGATGGCGGTGGCGGTGACGCTGATGGCGACGGTGACGCTGATGGCGACGGGCGCGCCGAGGTCACCGGCGGCATCGGCGTGGGGGTCGAGCGCGCGTTCGAGCGCTACGCCCACATCCACGACGCCGACCAGCCCGGGGTCACCGAGATCTACCGGCGCTGGCGGGCGATCGCCGAGCGCCACGACGCGCTGCTGCTCGGCGAGGTCTACCTGTTGGAGCCCGAGCGCCTGGCGCGCTACGTGGCCCCGCAGGACGGATTGCACCTGGCGTTCTGGTTTGCTCCGCTGCACCTGACGTGGAGTCCCGAGGCGGTGCGCGCCACGCTGCGCGAGGGCCTCGAGGAGGTCGGCCCCTGGCTGTCGTGGCCGCTTGCGAGCCACGACCGCCCGCGGGGGGTCACGGCGTTCGGCGGCGGGTCGCTGGGCGCGGCGCGGGCGCTGTGCCTGGCCACGCTGGTGTGTGGCCTGCCGGGCATGCCGATGCTCTACCAGGGCGAGGAGCTCGCCCTGGCCGACGCTGACCTGCCTGCGGAGGCGCTGCAGGATCCGATCGCGAGCCGCGGCGAGCCCGAGCGCGCCCGCGACCCTGCGCGCACGCCCATCCCGTGGGAGCCCGGGCCCGGATGGGGCTTCACCGACGCCGAGCAGCCCTGGCTGCCCTTCGGTGACCGCCGGCCCGAGGACACCGTGGCGGTGCAGCGCGCCGACCCCGACTCGTGGCTGCACCGCTACCGGGCTCTCATCGCGGTGCGCAAGGCCCTGTCCGAGCTCACCGGACCCGAGCCCTGGCCGGTCTGGTTCGACGCGGCCGACCCGGTGGTCGCCTACCGCCGCGGTCAGGTGGTGGTCGCTGCCCACTGCGGTGAGGAGCCCGCGACCCTCGCGTTGGAGGGGCGCGCCCGCACCGTGCGCTTTGCCAGCCGACGTGCTCGCGAGGGCGAGCAGGTCACCGACGCGCTGCCCCTGGATCCCGGTGAGGCGGTCGTCCTGGCGCCCTGACGCCCCGCTGCCCGCCGCCGGGACGCACACCACGCCCCGCACGTGCGACGCCGCCGCACGCACCACGCCGCGGATGCACCACGCGCCGCACGCACCACGCGCCGCACGCACCATGCCCCGGATGCACCACGCCCCGGATGCACCACGCGCCGGACGCACCACGCCCCGGACGCACCACGCCCCGGCGACGGGAGCCGAGCGTCGCCGGGGCGCGTGCCGGTGCGTACCGGCCCTCCGCGGAGCGGAGGTGCGAAGGGGTCTCACCCGGTCGAGCCGAGACCGAGCGTGTCGCTCCTTCGCGGTGCGCGGCCGAGCCGGAGCCGAACAACCCGTCCGCGCGCCTCGTGCTGGTCGCTGCGAGGTCCGCGATCAGCTGACCAGGACCCTAGGCGAGGTCGGCAAACTCGAGATGGCGAAGACGTTACCGGTTCGTTAAACCGGGTGCCTGGTGCTATCCCTCCCGCTCCGCGGCGCCGCGCCGAGCCTGCGGCGGTTCGCCGGCGGGCAGCGCCGCCGACGAGGTGGCCTCGCCCTGGCCCCGGGCGGGGTAGGCGATGCGGGGGTGGTAGACGCCCACGAGGGTCTCGATGAAGGACTCCTGTATGACGCTCAGGTCGGCGAAGGTCAGCGAGGCCTCGTCGAGCTGCCCGTCCTGGATGCGCGCCTCGGTCAGGTCGTGGACCAGGCGCACCAGGTCGTCGCGACCCAGGTTGCGGTCGCCCATCGCCAGGGCTCGGCTCGCGCTCTCGCAGCCATCGGCCAGCATGAGGATGGCCATCTCGCGCGACCCCGGCTTGGGGCCCGGGTAGCGGAAGTCCTCCTCGGCGACCGCCTCGTCGCCGTGCAGCTGGCGCGCTCGCTCGTAGAAGTAGGCGATGAGCGTGGTGCCGTGGTGGCTGGCCATGCCGTCGATGATCTCCGGCGGCAGGCGGTGGCGGCGGCCCAGGGCGATGCCGTCGGTGACGTGATCGCGGATGATCTGCGCCGACTCGTAGGGGTCGAGCTCGTCGTGGGGGTTGGCGATCGCGAACTGGTTCTCGATGAAGAAGAACGGGCGGCGCGTCTTGCCCACGTCGTGGTAGAGCGCGGCCACCGAGGCCAGGAGCGCGTCGGCATCGACGGCTCGGCAGGCGCGCTCCACCATCTGCGACACCATGATCGAGTGGTTGTAGGTGCCCAGCGCCTCCCGCTCGAGCTCGCGCAGCAGCGGGTGGTTGCGGTCGGCGAGGTCCAGCAGGCTCGTCGCGGTGAGCATCCCGAACCCGGACTCGAGGAACGGCAGGCTCCCGTTGACGATGACCGCGGTGATGATGCCGCCGGCCAGCCCCATGGCCGCGGCGGTGGCCGCCGCGTCGAGGTCGTCGAAGGCCGTCGCCGTCGCCGCGGCGAGCGCCGCGTAGGCAAGCGTCGACTGCACCGCGGCGCGGCGCAGGTCCCCGCGGGCCGACAGGCGCGAGACGAGCGAGGCGCTGACCACGCCGGCGGCAGCCGCGTAGACCGCGACCGCGGGATCGTTCGGGATCGCGAACGCGGCCAGGGCCGCCACCGGGATGACGCTCAGGACCCCGGCCGGCGGGTCCAGCAGGATCGTGGTGAGCATCGGGACGGCGCCGACCGGCAGCGCGAACAGCCAGACGGTCTGCCCCTCCGGTGCGGCCACCGTGATCGCCTCGAGCGTCACGGCGTAGGCCACCAGCAGCACCGCCAGGAGCAGCAGGCGCCGCGGTGAGGACCACAGGTCGCGGCGGAACTCGCGCAGGTACAGCATCCCCGCGCCCGCCAGCACCGAGGACAGCAGCAGCGCGCGCAGCAGGAAGCGCCACGGCTCGACGCCGTCGAGCCCGAGCTCCTGCAGCGCCTGCATCTGGACCTCGTCGACGGGCTCGCCGGCCTGCACGATGGCGCTGCCGCGCGAGAAGGTGCGCAGCACGGGCTCGACGGCGTCGCGCGCCTCCGCGCGCGCCTCATCGGTGGCCTCGCGGTCCTCGATGACGGTGGGTTGCAGCGCGTCGGCCACGAGCGGCTCGACGACGTGCTCCGCGGCGCCCGCGGGGAAGTCGCGGGTGGCGAGCTCCGAGGCGAGCTGCTGCCCGGCGACCTCGTCGACCTCGCCCTCGCGGATGCGCTGCCCGGCCAGGGCGATGGCCACCTGCTCGGCCTGGGAGCCCACGCGATCGAGCTGGTCGTCGGAGAGGTCGGTGGCGCGCTCCGCGCCCTCCTCGTCCAGTGCCGGCAGACGTTCGAGCAGCTCCTCGACCTGCTCGTCGGGCTCGGGCTCGTCGCCGCCGGCTGGCGCGGCCCGCACGTCGCGCAGCGTGGCGAAGGCATCGCGCACGTCCTCGACGATCGCGGCGCGCGCCGCATCGTCCTCGGACTCGACCGGGTCGACCCCGGCAGCAGCCTGGTTCTCGGCCCGCCGGGTTGCCTGGGGGTCCATGACCTGCACCGGCTCGGGCGCGGCGATCGTGCGCGGTGCGGCCTCGCCCTCGCGCACCGGCCCCTCCTGCAGCAGCGTGCCGGCGGACAGGGCCAGCGGCACGGCCAGCACGACCAGCGCGAGCGCGAGCGCGCGGGTCAGCCAGCTGGTGGCGGGAGTGAGGCGTGAGCGCACGGGTCGGTTCCGAGGTCGAGAGGGGACCGATGCCATCTGGAGTGTGCCCCGAGGCGGGCGCGTGTGCGCGCCGCAACCGAGCCGCGGGTCAGAAGCCTGGCATGCCGACCTGCCAGGCGCGCGCCATGAGCCCGAAGTTGACCAGTCCCACCACGGCGAACACGGTGTGAGGGTGGCGCACGCCTCGGGCTGCTAGGCGATGCCCCACGATCAGGACGATCAGCGGGAAGGCCATCCCGTACAGCAGGTGCCAGGTGAAGTCGAAGAGGCTGCCGTCACCCGGCAGGCCCGCCAGGCCGAGGGTGTGCAGCACGAGCAGCACCAGCCCCAGCAGGATCTGCAGCCCCAGCAGCACGTGGCCCACGACGACGCTGCGCCAGAACGTCGGGGCGTCGCGGTAGCCCAGCACGCGCAGCGCCAGCGACCAGCCGCCGATGATCGGCCAGATGCCGATGGCGGCCCAGGCCAGCCACTCGCCGTGGAGAGCGAGCACCAGTGAGGTCATGGGGGCAGCGTAGCGCCGGCTCGCCTGCGTCCCGCGCGGAGCACGGGCCCGCCTCCGATACCCTCGGCGCTGCCATGCTCTCCCTCGCCGAGGTCACCGTGCGCCACGGGCACCAGCTGGTGCTCGAGCAGGTGTCGCTGCAGATCGATCCCGGCGACCGGCTGTCGGTGGTGGGGGCCAACGGCACCGGCAAGACCACGCTGCTGCGGCTGCTGTCGGGTGAGCAGGAGCCGGACGCCGGGCACGTGGCGCGCACCGGCGGGGTGCGCGTGGGTCGACTGGCCCAGGACGCCGCCGAGGCCCGCGGCCGCACGGTGCTGGAGCAGGTGCTCGGCGGGCCGGGGGGCGTGTGGGACCAGCAGCGCCGGCTCCGCGAGCTCGAGCAGGCGGTCGAGCACGCGCCCGACGAGGCATCCCGCCAGCGTGCCCTCGACGCGTGGGCGCAGGCCGAGGCGGCGTTCGCCGCGGCGGGCGGGTACGAGGCCGAGCCGCGCGCCCGCAAGATCCTCGTGGGGCTCGGTGTGCCCGCCGAGCGGCTCGACCGCGACCTCGGCGAGCTGTCCGGCGGCTGGCAGACCCGCGTGGAGCTCGCACGCCTGCTGCTGGACCGCCCCGATGTGCTGCTGCTCGACGAGCCCACCAACCACCTCGACATCGACAGCATCGACTGGCTCGCCGACACCCTCGCCGCCCACGAGGGTGCGGTGGTGGTGGTCACCCACGACCGCGACTTCGTCGACGCGCTCGGCGGGTCGATCGTGGAGGTCGCCGGCGCGGGGGTGACGACCTACCAGGGACCCTACGACGCCTATCGGCGCGCCAAGGCTGAGCGGATCGCCGTGCAGGCCGCAGCGGCCAAGCGCCAGGAGCGCGAGGTCGCGCGGCTGCAGCGCACCGTCGACCGCTTCCGCGCCAAGAACACGCGGGCGAGCCAGATGCAGAGCAAGCTGAAGCAGATCGCGCGGATGCAGCCCGTGCCCGTCGACGACGATCGGGTCGCGACACTGCGGCTGTCGCTGCCCGAGCCACCACGGTCGGGTCGCGATGTGATCCGGACGCGCTCGGTGCGCAAGGGCTTCGGGGATCTCACGGTGCTCGACGACGTGGACCTCACCATCGAGCGCGGTTGGACGGTGGCGCTGGTCGGCCCCAACGGTGCCGGCAAGACGACGCTGCTGAAGCTGCTGGCTGGCGAGCTCGCCCCCGACGCCGGCACCGTCGAGGCCGGGCACCGCGTCGCCGCCGCCTACTACGCCCAGCACGTCACCGACCAGCTCGACCTGGACCGCACCGTGCTGGAGCAGGGGCAGATGGCCGCCGGCGACCGCAGCGTCGACGTGCGCGGGGTGCTCGGCGCCTTCCAGTTCCCCGGCGATGATCAGCGCAAGCCGGTGCGGGTCCTCTCAGGCGGTGAGCGCGCCCGCCTGGCGCTGGCCTGCCAGCTGCTGGCGCCGCGCAACCTGCTGCTGCTCGACGAGCCGACCAACCACCTCGACGTGTCGAGCCGCGAGGTGCTCGAGCGGGCGCTGTCGGCCTACCAGGGGACCAGCGTGCTGGTCACCCACGACCAGCGTCTCATCCGCTCGGTGGCCGACCACGTGATCGAGGTCCGCGATGGCCGGGTCTGGCTCCATCCCGGCGACTACGCCTCGTTCCTGCATGCCCGTCAGGCCGTCGACGAGGGCCCCGAGCACGCCGCAGCGACGGGTGTCGCTGGGCAGGAGGCGACCCGCGGAGCGGTCGAGGGGGCCAACACCTCGGCCGGGCTCTCCGCGGCAGGGCTCTCCGCGAGCGCCGATCCGGCGAGCCGGCGGCGCGCGCAGGCGGAGCACCGCAACGCCCGCCATCGGGCCACCGCCGAGCTCCGGTCGGAGGTGAGCCGCCTGGAGTCGCACCTGGAGCAGGTCGAGGCGCAGCGACGCGAGCTCGAGGAGCTGCTGGCCGACCCGGAGACCTACGACGATCCCGAGCGGGCTCGCGAGCTGACCCTGCGCCACGGCGTCGTGACGCAGGACGCCGACGAGACGCTGGCGCGCTGGGAGGAGCGCCTGGCCGAGCTGGAGCGCATCGAGGCCGAGTACGACGCGGCCGCCCCCTAGCACCCTCCGCCGACCCGGCCGGCGCTGCAGGCGCGCCTGCAGCAGGCCCCGATGCGCGTGCCATGCTTGGCGACGATGGATCTGCGCTCCGTGAGCCCCGGCACCGGCTCGGTGCGCCGGGGAGCCCCCGACGTGTCCGGCTACCGCCCAGACCGCAGCCTCGTCGGCCGCATCTGGCGCGAGTTCGCCCGACCCTACCGCTACCGGCTGCTGGCGTTCCTGATCACCCTGCTGATCGCGTCCGGCCTGGGCGTGCTGCCGCCCGTCCTGTTCGGGCGCCTCATCGACGATGGCGTGCTTGCCGGCGACCTCGGCGTGGTCGGCTGGCTGTTCGCCGCCGCGGTCGGGGTCGCGGTGGGGTCGGCCATCGCCAACCTGATCCAGCGGTGGCTTGCCGCCTACATCGGCGAGCACCTGATCTATGACCTGCGCGCCCGGCTGTTCGACCACGTGCAGCGCATGCCCCAGGCGTTCTTCACGCGCACCGAGACCGGCGCGCTGGTCAGCCGCCTCAACAACGACGTGATCGGCGCGCAGCAGGCCGTCACCAGCCAGTTCGGCAACGTCTCGGCCGACGTCACCCAGCTGGCCGCGGCGCTGGTGGTCATGGTCTCGATCGAGTGGCGCCTGACCCTGGCCCTGCTGGTCCTGCTGCTGGTGTTCATCGTGCCGGCCCGGCGCGTCGGGCGTCGCCTCCAGGGCGTCACCCGCGAGCAGATGCGCCTCAACGCCGACATGAACCAGCGCATGACCGAGCGGTTCAACGTCGCCGGGTCGCTGCTCGTCAAGCTGTTCGGGCGCTTCGACGAGGAGTCGCGGTCGTTCTCGTCCACCGCGCGCCGCGTCGCCGAGGTCGGGGTGCGACGCGCGCTGATCGGCCGTGTGTTCTTCGTGACGCTCACGCTGGTCGGGGCGCTGGGCGTGGCCGTGGTGTACGGGGTCGGGGGCTTCCTGGCCATCACCCAGGGAGCGGTGTCCACGGGGCAGATCGTGACCCTGGCGGGCCTGGTGACCACCGCGTATCAGCCGCTGGCGCGGCTCACCAACGCCCACGTCGAGGTGCTGACCGCGCTGGTCAGCTTCGAGCGCGTCTTCGAGGTCCTCGACCTGCCCCAGCGCATCACCAGCCCCGAGGACCCGGTGCGCCTCGAGGCCGTGCAGGGGCGGCTCGAGCTCGACGGGGTCCGGTTCGCCTACCCGCCGGCCACCGAGTCGACGCTGGCCTCGCTGGAGGACACCGACCGCGCGCGCTCACCCAGCGACCACCTGCCCACACCCGTGCTCGAGGACGTGTCGCTGGTCGCCGAGCCCGGCCAGACCGTGGCGCTCGTGGGGCCCTCCGGCGGGGGCAAGACGACCGTGCTGGGGCTCATCGCGCGGCTGTACGACGTCGACGCCGGAGCGGTGCGCATCGACGGCGTGGACGTCCGTGACGCCGAGCTCGAGTCCCTGCTCAGCAGCATCGGCATGGTCACCCAGGACCCGCACCTGTTCCACGAGTCCGTCGCGGCGAACCTGCGCTACGCCCGGCCTGACGCTACCGACGCGGAGCTGGAGTCCGCCTGTCGCGCCGCGCACATCCACGAGCTGATCGCCTCGCTGCCCGACGGCTACGACACCGTGGTGGGGGAGCGGGGCTACCGGATGTCGGGCGGGGAGAAGCAGCGGCTGGCGATCGCGCGGGTGCTGCTGAAGGACCCGGCGCTGGTGCTGCTCGACGAGGCCACCAGCCACCTGGACAGCGAGAGCGAGGCCGCGGTGCAGGCCGCGCTCGACCGCGCGCTGGAGGGTCGAACGTCGGTGGTCATCGCCCACCGGCTGTCCACGATCGTGCGCGCCGACCAGATCGTGGTGCTCGACCGAGGCCGCGTGGTGCAGCGCGGCACCCACGACGAGCTCATCGCCGCTGGCGGGCTGTACGCGACGCTGTACCGGACGCAGTTCGGCGGCACCGTCCCGGCCTGAACCGCCCCGGCCGGTGGCCGCCCCCGCTTGTCTGCCGGCGCTTGTCTGCCGGCGCTTGTCTGCGGGGTGGGCTGCGCGGGTGGGCTGCGCGGGTGGGCTGCGCGCGACGACCGCTCCCGCCGCTGCGCCAGCGTCTATCCGCCATGCCACCCGTCGGGCATGCCCGTCGGGCATGCCCGGCGGTGATGCCCGGCGGTGATGCCCGGCGG
>Ga0207421_10000119_pt1 | contig 88126 bp, 78 predicted proteins | sample SodLakKL_010_SED_4_FD_187542 | JGI IMG/M metagenome (GOLD analysis project Ga0207421, IMG submission 187542) | Alkaline sediment microbial communities from Lake Tanatar, Kulunda Steppe, Russia - 8KL_010_SED (SPAdes) (version 2) | ecosystem: Environmental > Aquatic > Non-marine Saline and... | reverse complement strand
GTTGATTGAATGTCAAAAAGGACATATCTCCAGACATGCTCGTTAAACTGTAACCCTTTCTCATTTAACAACTTTTCCCGAAGATAATAAAAAGTCTCTCAAAAACAGACGAAATTTATTAATCAGTGTAGAGTATAAGAGGTAATTACCATGTCGCCTATCTACAAGGTAAAATGTTCTTACGAGGATGACTGTGATTGGGAGCACACCAGCTATAAACGTAACAAAGCAAAAGAATCTTACAAAGAACACATCTTCTCAAAGCATAGAGATAAAGTCAGAGATACTCCTGAAAGGACTAAAGGAGGCATGAAATGCAGATGTGGTGCGGTCTTAAAAGAAAAATTACCAGACGATCTGAAGTGTCCTGAGTGCGGCTCGAATTGGGCCGCCAAACAAAGAGTAGGGTTCCTAGTGGCATTCAGCGTGACAAAAAAATAGCATGGTTCATCCAGAACCCATACCACCCTTTTCTATCCTGTCCTCGTACTTTTCTAATACTTTTTCCAAAGCGAAATCAAGATCGATATCAAGAGCGTTTGCTAGCGTTATGATGGAATACTGCAGATCCCCTAGCTCTTCTTCTAGATTTTTTGGATCTTTAATCCCACGATGCCCATAATCTGTCTCGACCAGTATGTCTTTAGCGACCTCACCCAGTTCAGACATGATGTCTATGAGCCGGTGTTCCACAGGGTGATCTAGGTCGTGTTTTATACAAAATCGTTTCACCTTTTCCTGCATCTCGTTCATATCGTAAAATAAGGATGTCATCCATAAAAAAACTTTGTCATGCCACTATCAGGCCATAGGTGAACCCCATGATCGTTGAGAGTATAACGACCAGGATCAGATAGGCAGCCGTTTGCTTCCAGCCCATGATCCTGAACAACACCACCATGTTGGGTAAGCTGAGTGAAGGACCCGCCAACAACAGGCTCAAAGCCGGGCCGTCACCCATGACACCGGCTGTGTATCCGAAGGTGTCTCCTATCAAAGGTACTTCCAACAGTGTTGGCATATAGAGTATAGCTCCGATTATAGAGCCTAGGAAACTCGGACCCAAGCCGTTACCCCCTAAATAAGGTCTGAATGTCTCAGGGGGGACATAGTACGCTATCATACCCACCAAAAACGTACCAGCTACCAGTATGGGAAATATCTTCCTGGTGAGATCCCAGGTTTCCCAACCCCACTCCAATATGTCTTCTTTCGAATATTTATAGTATAAAAGCATCGACAGAGCTGCTACCATCATAGTGAGCATGACAACTTTGGTCGTGTTTGAGATATCCGATGCGCCCACCAACAAGATCGATAGGAGAGTTGTGAAAAAAGCCACCTTTACCCACAATCCTCTGTCCGGTCCATCTGGATCGGACATGATGATGCCTCCATCATCTTCCTCATCATGTGGTTTGAACAACTTAGACATCACGAAGGCTATCAGAAGCGCCATGATCACCGCTGCCACCGCACGGGCTAAGCCTAGACGTAAACCGAGTACTCTGGCGGTGAACACGATGGCCAAGACGTTGATAGCCGGACCTGAATACAGAAATGCGGTGGCGGGACCAATGCCGCTTCCCTTTTTGTAAAGTCCTGCAAATAAAGGTAATATCGTACAACTGCAGACCGCTAGGATCGCTCCGGAAACCGAGGCGACTGGATAAGATATCCTCCTCTTCACTTTTGGACCAAAATATCTGAGTATGGCCTCTTTTTTTATGAATGCCGCGATGGCTCCGGCGATGAAGAAAGCGGGAACCAAACAGGTTAGTGTGTGTTGGGTTAGGTAATATATAACCATCTCGAAACCGCTTTCCAGAGCTGCCCTGATCGTATCCATGAAACCTTGCCCCTATTTCAACACTTTTTGAAATACCAATACTGTGCGTTATTTAAGAGTTCCTATTTCAAAATGATTTGAAATATCAAAAAAAGAGAAAAATTACTTAAACCGTGTCAAAAATCGATGATACATGAACAGGGAATACTGGGATGGATTTGAAGATTACGAGTTGAAAGAAGAACACGATATCGACGACTTCGTGGAAGGGCTGGCAAACAAGGTCTCAAAGGCCTTCTCCGGGCTGGAAGATAGATATCACCCGGCATACCTGGGCTTGAAGAACTCTTCACTGCTGTATGGGCTGATAAGAGAAAAGAAACCGGAGGTAGTGATCGAAACGGGAGTATGCAATGGTATGTCTTCAGCGGTGATCCTAAAGGCTCTGGATGATAATGGAGAGGGGAAACTTTACTCCATAGACCTGCCGGTGAAAGCTGGCAGTATAGAGGGAAGGACCGGTGCGGTACTGCCGCCTGAAAAAGAATCTGGCTGGGTCGTTCCGAAGGGATTGAGGCAGCGCTGGAAATTGAAACTTGGGAATACCTACTACGAGCTGCCGAAGTTATTCGAGATGATCGGTTACGTAGATATCTTCCTTCACGATAGCGGTCATTCCTACGAAACCATGATGTTCGAGTTCGGTATAGCGTGGTCCCATCTCAAGGAGGATGGATTGCTACTGGCGGATAACACGGACAAGAACAGAGCCTTCCTCGATTTTTCCAAAGCACAGGGACGGATCCCATATCGCTTGAATGTGCTGGCATTGGTAGAAAGAAGTGAACCAAGATAACAACCCTATACTATTCTTCAGGATAATAAGTGGTGGGTTCACTCTTTTTCCTAGACAACAGTACGAATCCTAATATTACTATCATGATTATTATCATCGCCGGCACCATGGCCAGATATATCCAATCCGGAGGTCCAGTCCTTTCGATGTGTTCATCGTAGTAAGCTTCTTTGTCCTCTAAAAATTCATCCACCTCGTCACGGGAAGTGCTTTCTGATTCCACGGTTATCACATTGAATCCGAACCGCATCAACTCAAGCTCTGATAGATGTTCGAATCCCATCCAATATTTATGGAAACTGCTATAGAATCCCGTGTCATCGTCGAAGTCGGCACTTGTTTGTGTCCCCAGAGTATTTTTCATGAACTCAGAAACACCACCTCCATCCTCGGAGAATACAAGAAGTGCCGTATTGCCGATGGTGACGGTGCCCAGGATAGGTGAGGCTTTCTCATACTCATCGCCTCTAACCCGATCTAAGGTTGTGCTAAACACCTCCGTTCGATCTATGGACGTATCCACCCTCTCATCTATATCTATTTCTTCGATATCAAAGATGGTGGTCTCTACGATCTTGTTGTAGGTGAGGGCATAGCCATCCAATGTGCCGGTGTAATCAACAGCGATATCTATCTGATCCCGAAAACTAGATTCCCCGGTTAGTGGTATCCATGGTAGAGGTGGATCGTATCTCATTTCAAGGTCCATCTCCCATTCATTATCGCTCAGATAATCCATGGAACCTTCCTTCCTCTGCTGCCCGTCGAAAACTTCCATCTCTGCTTTTGTTTCGATGTCTGCCGTACCGGTGGTGAAAATAGTTTGTTCGACTATCCCATAGGCGGTGACAGATACACCTCCCATACCCGGTCTATCGACATAATACTCGTATTCTTTTACCCAAACGCTCCCTTCAAAATCAGACTCCACCCTATCTATATCTATACGGATATTACCCGTGCCGGAGACGTCGTCCTCCGATAGATCTAATGTGTAGTGGATACGCCCCTCTGCGTAATAGCCTCCAACGTAGTCGAAACGATGTAAACCATCATGGACACCCACATATCGTATGTCGAACAAGCAAACATATCCTCCGTCTGTTAGAGACAGATATACATCTAGGTCGTCATGAGCGATCATGGATTCGATCTCTCTCCTATTTTCAGAAAAATCATATATCCATCTGTAAGACCAGGAGGTGCCTTCCTCCCACTCAGAAGTGACAGTGTTGAATGGTAGAATGAATAAGAACAGGGCCAAACATATGGTGATCGCCTTTCTCATGATTATCCCAAACTAAACCAGTTCAAAGGATTTATAAATAGGTTACCGTCGATTGGAGGTAGTAAAGGCTAGGTATGCCGAGCCTGTCAAGTTTTTAGTGATATCAGTCTTTTTGTATTGATTTTTCAATATTAGATAATAAACTGGGTTGAGATCACATGATTGTTCAAATTTGTCATATCATTATAGTTTTGACAGGCTCTGAAATTGGGAAAAATTATGTGGTTTAGAAATGTTGAGCTATTTGAACAATAATTTCCATATCGGTGAGACGTAATGAAGATCTTAGACAAGTTTATGAAACACATCTCATCTGGTGTTTCCCTTTTCCCCATCATATATTTCAGTTACCCACACACCGGAGTGTAGATAGGGATTATGGTGATCCCTATCATCGCTTTCTTTTCAAGATTGTTCACCGACGAGCGGCACCAATTTTTTGACGATCTTGATTCAAAACGTATATGAAGTATCAATTAGGTATTATTGATACCTGTTTATGGTTTTTTAAAATTCTGGGCGCACATATAAACCCATAGATATAGGTTTGATTTTTTAATATCCAATATTGATAAATGAATAATAAAAAAAGGAAGGGGTTTTCATAGAGGCTATTCACGTTCATGCCTACTATACTTAGTAGTTAATAGAATCGCAGCCATCCCTATGATGAAACCAACAACCAGAAGGCCGATATATTTTAGAAGTTCACTATTCCATGTGCCTGATTCCTCTACATCGTGGTCATAGTACTCTTCTGGCCAAGATCGGGTTTGATCCATGGATACGACCTCTTCTGTTTCTGCGTCCAAATCAACCCTGAGTCCATGGCCATCCTTTTCAAAGTAGATCCTGTAGAATATTATTGGTTCTTCTATGATCTCTCTTTCTATGAAAGGATGCTCTGAAGGGATACCGATAAGCATATCAACCGTTTCTACAGAGGCAACGTCCATGAATCGGTTAGATCTTTCAGACCTTGCCCATTCTTCCGCTGCTTGTATGGCTTGCTCCTCGTTTATCAGTTCATCGAAACATAATTTCGACTCGTCGATATCCCGCCAAGAGTTTCTGTATGACACCAACTCTCCGCTCGATGCGATATCGACAGTCACAAAACCACCTGCGACCCTGATGCCTTGTATCTTTTGATCCCATCGAATCCGCCAGCCACGACTCACCCATGACGGTTCATCATGTACCTCCGGTTTTTCAACGCCAATTTCTTCGGGCAGTGTGATAACCGAGAACTTTTGTAGCCGATCCATATGATCCAATGTCGCAGAAATGGCCTCACTTTCCGTATTTATCACTATTTCATAACTTTTGGGAGGTGTAAGTATCCAAACCGCTTCGCCCGTGTAGATGTCGATGTAGAACTTGTAAATGCCGTTATCGTCCTGCCAAGATATATCCCAAAACTCCCCTCTGATAGTATCTTCACGTTTTTGTACTGTGGCATCGAAAGGAACCGTATAACCAATTTCCTCGATTATATCTATCGTCTCTGATCGGGAAATAGTTGGAATATCTTCCGCTTCTACCGCGGCAGATGGTGCAAGGATCACCATCCCTATCACGAACATAGAGAGAACGACCAAACTGTATATTTTTTCTTTTTTCATTTATATCACCTTTTAGTTATATGGATTATGTCTAAAACCTTCGATGATTGGGTTCGCGCCCAATTCTAAACCTTCTTCTTCGATAACCTCATCTAAAGCATATTCCCTTGCGTAATTAACAGTCCATATCTCAGTAGTTAACGCGTAATAAAAATGGTATGCGAAGCGGTATGCCCCCACATCATACACGGTGTCGTCCCAGCCCATGATGCATCTTGCACCATTGTCCAAGAACCCGTCGAACAAGCTATCACGATACCAAGAACCCGAAGTTGCGGAGTAACAGCTGTTCAGGAAAACAAAATCTATGTGGTCGATATTGGAAGGCACATCACGTCCATAATAACGATCAAAACCACGTCCGCAGTTAAAGGCAGGACATTCTCCATCAGGGCTATCACTGTCATTAGGCCACATCACGAGAAGTGGCCGGCTACCTAGTGGCCAACTGCCTCTTCTACCTCCATGACCGATCCAATGGAACACACTGACTGTCGGATGCTGTAAACTGCCTTGATTTATTTGGTCGGTATTCCATTGAAATGTTGTAAATGTGAGATGGTCCGTGTTATCCGATATTAAAGCTTCAACTTCGATTTGTTCGGTTTCTGCGTTAGGTAACCAACCGTCCTCTAGACATATCTGATTATGTGTTATACATAAGTGTATGTCCGTCCACCTGTTAGTCCTAGTCCCATGCGCCGTTGACATTGATTGATTACCATCGGGATCTATCTCCCGTCTTAACTCGTTCGCATCCGCACATTCCGTTCCAGCTAACACCAGCACCGTGCTCAGCATCATCATGCAGGCCACGGCTAATGTTAACACCCCTCTCGCTTTTTTTGGTTTTTCTTTTACTGTCACCATGAATATGGTAATATCCCCCCCCCCTAATATAAATGTTTCTTTGCATACTTGACCAAAGATGCAAGTGTTCATTCCCATAATTTCATCTTATTTAGCCAGGCTAATACCTATTCATTTGGGGAGGGGATACCGCGAGCCTGTCAAAACTTTAGTGATTTTCAGGCTCTTGAAAATCACAAGGAAAAATGGAAATAAGATTTAAATGTCCAGATATTATTATTTGATCATGCCTAAAGAATTAAAAGTGGTTTCAAAGAGCCAAATAGATTGGAAAACCATCTACAAGCTATCGCCTATCACCACAATAAGAACCTATCACTTAAAAACTTGACAGGCTAGGTATGCCAAAAAATATATATCGCCCCGGTGTCTTCGAGCAGATTATGAAACAGAGGAGATCTCCTCTACGGATACTGATTTACCTGCTGATCACGGTGATACTACCGATGGTACTGATGATCGTCAACCACGTCTACTGGATAGACAACATCGTACTCACCATCATACTGATCACTTGGATGGGTTTCGGACTCATCGTTCTTCAACCTTACCCCACGGAAGGTTACGAGACCATCGAACCTTGAATAGTTTTTTCAGCACTCAAAATCTTCATCATCGCCGTTAGGCTCAGAGGGGTTTATGTCATCAACAGATCATGGATACAGCTCGACAGATTTGTACTTTTCTACATCGAAAAAACATAAATACTCATCTGTATTGCCCCCTCCGGGAAAAAATGAGATGCCTACAGTGCGACGATAAAGGAACCACCTCTTTTGCGGTCTTAGGAGTGTTGATAGTGCTGCTGTCCATATTCGCTACAGCCCACATTTCTCATCTGGAGAGGTTGAATTTTGAAGAACGTATGATGAACGATATACTTACCAAGATGGATAACGGTGCCGATGAGTACCTGGATTCCATCGACACGAAGCTTCAGATGCTGGGGATAAAGGCTGCTTTTGATGGAAATCGAGGTGGGGAAGATATCGCAAACAGCATCTTCGAGGAAGAATCTGAAGATTACCTAGAGGGCATATTGGACGATGAAAAGAGGGATGGGACCCTTTCTTTGACTCTGAAGCATCACAACGTAACCATGGATAAGATGCTGTTGGAAGTGGACGACATATCTCCCATCGGACTCGATGATGTTGAGGAAGACGGATTGAGGACAGACGGGCCTGGCGATCCGGTCAGGACCGATCGGACCTATGCGTATGAGATCAAAGGAACCTTGGAGGTCCTTGTCAGAGATAGTAGGAGAGGTACGGAGCTGACAAAGGACAGGGATGTGGAAATAACGGTAGATGTACCCTATCCGTTCATGAAGGAAAAAACCGACTCTTTCCGCAGTGCAGCCACCGGTAATCAGGGCCATGTAGGTAGGATGGTCGAATATGTGCTAACGACGGTGGCCCAGTACAGGGCGTTCACCGATTTTGATCTGAAGGATGGACAGATACTCACAGGGGAGGACGTGGAACTCGCGGTCAATCTAGCCTTGATACTTGAGATAGCTTATCAGTATAGATACTTCGAGATGGACGCTACCGAGGCGTTATCTCAGAGGGCGTCGGGATACGAACATATCGACGCAGGAGAGATGGAACTCTTTGAGATAGTAGAGCACTATATCGACCGAGGGAGGGTAGATCCTGGAGACATCGTATCTCTCTATCAAAATTACGCTTACGATAACGAAACTCGTATGGAGGACGAGGTGACACCGCTGGACCTGGAGAACATAGTAGAACAAGCATTATATGCACTGGTAGATCAATTCATCCTTAACTACCTAGATTACTTCGGAATTATCGATTTGGCCGATGCTGTTTTCAATGCAGCAAGAAAGTTGGTCGATATCGCAACTGAAGTAGGTGGAAGAATCACTGGTTTTTTAAGTGGATTCTTTGTCGATGAAGATGAGGAGAGAGAAAAATATGTCGATATGGTTCAGGAGTGGGTGGAGGAGATCTTTGCCGCTTCTGGTCTCACCAGTACGAATATCGCTCGACCGATATATCATCCAATAAACAAGATAGGTGGTGAAAAGATCCTTGGATATCCACGCCTGCCGGACGATTTTGAACACGAGTTCACCTTCGAGTCCGTGGTGAGATTGACGGGGGATGATCACCGATGGTATATGCACGACTGCGATCACGGAGAACCGTATCGAGGAAGAAAAGGTACCCTCTGCAACGTGACCATAGAACAAGGAGTTCCTTGTAACGCAGAGGAGAGGTTGGTCGGTTATGAACACAAAATATATGAGATAAACGTGACCATAGGGCCTGGACAGGTCTCTTTTCAGGAGGTGGATATATTCGACGTCGATACGGACATATGGTACGACTTCTTCGAGGGCAAATACGATGAGGGGGTTGACGAAGAGATAAATTCGATCAGAGATGCGGTGAGAGAGGTCGTCGAGAAGATAGTGGGTGCGGTCACCGAAGCGATAGGGGATGATCTGTTTGACGAGTTCAGTAGAGTTGAGATCGATGTTGGAGACGATAGATCTCTATTACATGATATAAGGGATGCTGTAAAAGATGCAGTTACCCACACTTTTGAACATTTAAGAAATAATCCTGACGATATCGAGGAGATCGTTTATCAACTATTATTTGCAGACGATGATAGTGAAGCTGAAAACCTAGAGCTTTTAAAACGCTTTCTTTTAGAAGAGTACGATGAAATGTGTGATAGGGATAGCTACATAGATGATGCAACAGATAGGACGGCGGAGAGGATGGTCAGCCCGGAGAGTACACAGATGAACTTTGAAGTGAATATGATGAACAGCAGTATGGGGGATCTTGATGACCATGTAGATTTCACCTGGAACACCGAACAAAACTTCCCTAGAAGTCATATATCTCATATGGTCCAAGACCACGAGGGATACGACGATTTTCTAGAAGATCTGAGTACTGAGGTTGATATCGCATACGAAGTACTTAGAGCTCGGGAGGTTCAAAATAATCCGGAAGAAGAATATAACGAAAACGATGGTTTGTTGATCCAGGCCCTAGACCATTACTATTTTGAAAAGCATCCAAGTCATGAGGGGGTGAGATCACATAGGGTCAGTACCATGGAAGAAGACGGCATCGAATCCATAGAGCCGAATCCCGCCACTATGGGTGTAGATACGGTATATTTCAACTCGACCACATCTCCAGAGACGTTCAAGCCTTTGTGGAGATCGGACATCGACAGAAGGCTTTCTTGTAATTTCAGTTTCTCCATGCCCTCTGAAGATCTAACACCTGGACGCCACAATATATCCTTTACCTGGTTGGATGATGAGATGAACCCACGGACCGACTACGATATTTTATACATAAACCGACCACCCACCGCGAAGATAAACGAAACAGGACCAGGTTGGGAACTGGGTGAGATAAATTTCACTCATTCGAGTACAGATCCGGATGGTTATATCTCTAAAGCTCATTGGGATTTTGGTGATGGTAACACCGCTGTTGGGGACGAGGTGACTCACGTGTATCAGGATCCAGGTGTGTACAACGTTACACTCACGGTCTACGACGACATGAATGCCAGCGATACCGATCATATTGATCTGCTCATCGATGACCGTCCAAGGGTGGTTTCTGTGGAACCGGACACCGGCGAACCGGTGGAGACCAACACCATGTTCAGAGCTACCTTTTCAGAGCCGGTGGATCCGGATTCATTGGTTTATTCCGTAGATCCATATATCAAATTCGATGATCACTGGGATGCAAAAAATATGACCGTCAGCTTCGAACCGGACGACTTCTTCGATAGGAGTCGCTCCTACACCTTAAGCATACTCGAGGTAAGAGATGTGGACAATGGTACCGCATCTCCTCTACTCGAGAGGTTCGATCATGATTTCGAAACCGTCGATCACGCTAGGCTTATCGAAACTCATCCTGAGGGTGAGAATATACCCGTAAATAGAGACGTTGTACTCAACTTTAGTGAGAGCGTAAAACTAGTCGGGAGCGTTGATGATCTGATCTCAGGCGATTACGACTGGACCTTTGAGTATGCTGACCATAACAGGGCGATGATATTATCACACAGCACACCGTTTCCTCGCGGGGAGAAGGTAGAGTTATTTTTGAATCTAGGGGCCATAGAAGCGAGGTCGGACGGCAGCACCGTTAAAAGCCATGTGGGTAACACCATCTCTTTCGAAACCCAGGACGTATCTTATCCTGAGTTGATCAGCACAGTCCCCGTTAAAGATGAATTCAACGTGCAAACATGCCAAGATATTGCATTACAGTTCGACCGGTCCATCAATATTTCATCCTTCGAGTTCTCGTTGACTCCTGAACCGGACGGGGTTACGTTGAATTGGTCCGATGATAACAAGAGCCTGATCATATCACATAACGGTTTCATGGGAGATACGTTGTATTCAGTGAGTATCTCTGGTGAGGACCTCGGTGGTAGGCCCATCGTCGCATCTTTGGAGAACTCGGATGTTTCCACCCATTTTGAATTCAGGACCGAAGAAGTGGTCAGCCCCATCGTACTTCACCACAGCCCTAAGAGTGGGAATGAAAGATTCCTCAGCGGAGCTCCGATCACACTGATGTTCAACAAAGAGGTCGATCCTTCGTCAATATCTTTCAACATGGAGCCTTTTGCTGGAGAAGCTGATGTTATGTGGGACGATCTGAACACCATAGCTTTCATAGATTTCGACGATTACGAACCTGGTGAAGAATATGAGTTCGAACTAAAGAACGTTAAAGACCTGCACGGTAACGGACTCGAAGAAGAACTGACCATCAAGTTTCAGATCAGCAGTAACGACGATCAGATCGAAGGCACTCGATTCGAAAGGGTCTTGGCCACCATAATCGGAAGGGGTGTGGACACATTCGGCGGAGCCTTTTTAACCATCGGTGAGAGTTTCATCAAACGAACTGTGGAGAACATGGTGGTGAGCAGTGATTTCAGCAATCTAGAGTACAGAGTCCCGCTGGAAACCAATGAACCCTTCGTATACGGCGATAGCGGAGAGCTGGAGTTCCGTGCGGAACTATATCCCTCGACCCTACATATAAAAGATAAAGTGGAGATCAGTTATGGATATGGAACACATTACACCGATATCACCAGTATATCATCAAGACCCTATGAAACTCACTGGGATGTGATCGTACCTAACACGACTGCTTATATCAATGTGAGTCGAGAGGGTGATGACGTCCTAGTTGACGGTGGTCATGAAGAGGTATGGTTGAACGAGTCCATAGATGTCGGTTTTTCCTTGGATGTCACCGTATCCTCGGGTTGGGCACTGTTGGATGAAGAGCATTACGAGATCAGCCATGATATCATCGGTACTGTGGTCAACTTCATGAACCAGATATGGGGCTACATCCAGGAACTGGCAGGACATGCGATGAGCGCTGTTCAGAGGATACTCGAACTCTTCGACTCCCTAGTTGAAAGGGTGAAAGAATTTGCCGAGGAGATAATCGGGATGCTGGGGGAGATGATAAAGGAGGTGGTCGAAAGATTGTTGATGCCTCTTGCCGATTGGATGATGGATGGGGTTAAAGGAAATCTAGAAGCCATCGACAGTGTGCTCTCCTTACTAGGTCTTGATTTCCTTGTAGACATCGATCCAGATGGTACATCTATACAGGTCCCTTTTGTTGATGAGAAGGTTGATAGATACCTCGGACTATCATTGGAGAGTGAACTGTTTGGAACATCTTATTCATTCAATCTTAACTTGCTCTGTAGCTCCGTCATAGCGTTCGGTCACATCTCAGTGAGGGATATGACTTTCCAGTGGGGTGTGGATCCATTCGGTGCGCCTTTCGTCAATGACACCTATGATCTCGGCGTTTATGACGCTTGGTTCAAGACCAGCGGAGAGTCCGGAGGCGGTTCGACAAGTTTTGAGCTAAGGGTACCCGTAGAAGACGATTCCGAGGACATGGAAAGGGTCACCATCGCGGAATACACTCCGATCGATCATATCACCATACCCATAGGACCAGTAGTCGTATCGAATATGGACGTTGGCATGGAATTCACACATCATAATGTTAGCGGATCCACGGTTACCGGACTCCTGAAAACCGCATTCCAAGATACAAGTTATGCAATGCGAGATACCGCCCTTGGATTGGATTATGTGGTAGAATTCGTTCGAACCTTGGTGAGGAACATCCTCGATGGCTTCATAAACTTCGCCCGGGAGTTCATCGAAGAACTTTACTTCTTCTTCTCAGCTACCATCAACGAGGTGAAAGTCAAGATGTTCTTCGGGGTCTTCGGTGGAGAGGCGGTATCGAACTTCGTCGAATGGGTGGCGATATCGGTAAGAGAATTACTGGATAGCATGGTGAACATGCGTCCCTCGCTACCAAAAACAGGGCCTCCCAGGACCACCATCGAGAACACATACCTAGGTGTGGAAGCAGGTAGGGATCTTATGAAGGGATACTTCAACGCCAACGTTCCGGCTATAGCAGCGGCTGTAGGTAGGGATATGGGAGAATGGGAACTCGGGTTCGGGATGAAAACCGAAGGTTATTACCTGGTCAAAGGTACTCTAACCGGAGGAGGGTAGTTTCTCAACACGGTATCGGATAGACGCGTGATCACCATCCTCGACCATGGTCCGGTTAAGATGTAAACTGGTATCCGCAGGGACGTCCATCCGATCCATCTCGCCATGCTGTGGACTACTCAAATTCAGCACCGGTGTTCCTATGGGTACCCTGAGATCATAGGCCGGGTACGCATGACCACGAAGGAAGGTAACGGGAAAATCTAGACTGATGTTGCTCCGATATTCGAGATGGTCGATGGAGCCGTTCCAGTTGATGAATTCCTTGATCTCGTCATGCAGGGCGATGGCCGAAGCACGGGACTCTCCACCGTCGTCAGGGTAGATATATACATTTCTAACGGTGCCTATCGTGGCAGATTCTATTACAAATGGTTCTCCCGAAGGAAATGAAAAGTGATTCGGTTCCTCTGAAGGGGGGAAGCTAGAACGATTATCGTCTAGTAGGTATGGATCTAGTAATCTGACCTGATCTAAAAATCTACGATCGGCGACCCTGCTTCCGCAGTGTAGTGTGAACGCATGATCGGTAATGTTTATGGTGAATGGCTCTCCGTTGATGTTATCGTCCATGACTATGTAAGGATCGCCTTCGTCCTCGTAGGAGATGTTGAGATAAAAATCCCCGGGTGTTGTCAGAGCACGATTTATCGTTTCGGAAAGCATATCGGCGGTCTTCTCGATATGCAATTCTTCAGTGGACTGGCGCTGCCAGTGATAGACACCTATGATGGAAGATGTAAATATAACGGCCATCACGATCCAGGTCAACTTCGACATAAGATAGTCAAGCATAGTAAGAGGGGGATGCTTACGGATTTATAAGATTTATCGTAGAAGGCACCGAAAGTATAAAATCGGTATACCTTCATGGTGAATAGTTAGGTAGTGGGAGTAAGGATTAGTGCGAATCCGGAGATTTATCCACCGAGGCAGGGATAAGTTTATATAAAAGCGCCTTTTAGAGGCTAAAATACTCACTTACCTAAGGGCCTGTAGCTCAGCCAGGTAGAGCATCTGGCTTTTAACCAGGTGGTCTGGGGTTCGAAATGGGTTGCCCAGAGCGATTCACGAAAATCCCCACAGGCCCACCTGAACCGGAAGGTTCCCGTATCCCGTAATAAACGCTAAGATGGAGAGTTTCAAGCATGCATCTAGGAAAAATAAATGGGGGCAAATAATGGGAAAAATAAACGTAATGAAGCACGCCTTTGTACCGGAGCACAGACTGGTTCCCAAAGAGAAGGAGGAAAAGATAGTCAAGGATTTGGACGTTCCTAAGGACAAATTACCAAAGATTCTAAAATCCGATCCTGTTCTAAAGCAGATAGAAGGGGTCTATGGGGAGATCCAAGAAGGTCGAATGATCGAGATAGTTCGAAATAGCGACACCACCGGCGAGGCTTATGCCTATAGGCTAGTGGTCGATAGATAAATAATCAAGGTGTAAAATATGAGAGAACTTGTAGACGCATTTTTCAAAGAGATAAGTGTTGTGAGTCACCATATAAACTCATTCAACGATTTTATAGCCACACCCGACAACAGGAACAGTCGGATGCAGAAGATCATCGATAGTATCAGTATCGGTTATGGCGAAGATGGCCTTGGGAAGATAAGGTTGGACCCTGAAAAGGTGGATGGTGAAGAGATCATAGTTAAATTCGGTAGAGACCGTATGGAAGACGGTAGAGTGGATCCTAACGCCGAGGCGACCATGAGATTGAACAGACCCGTGGTCAAAGAGGCTAGCGGTTCACAGCATCGTCTAACACCTATGGAAGCACGTCTTAGGGATGTTTACTATGAATCGGAGATGCAGTTAAAGGTTAGTATCATCCGAGACGGCATAGAGGAGGAACCGGAATGGTTGACCATCGGAAGGATACCCATAATGATCGGTTCCAAGATGTGCAACCTACATCCGAACAATATAGACGACACCATGGAAGAGGTACTAGACATAGACCGCGAGAGCAGAGAGTTCAAAGACCTATCCTATGAAGAGAAATTGACCAGATTAGGGGAAGACTCAAAAGACCCAATGGGATATTTCATAGTCGGAGGTACAGAAAGGAACCTGATGGCCGTAGAGGACATGGCTTCCAACAGACTCATATGTGAATTGAATACTAAGTATGGTCGGACCATAGAAGTCGTAAAGATTTTTTCACAGAGGCATGGTTACAGGGCGCTCAGCGTGATGGAGAAGAAAAAGGACGGTATGATAACTGTTTCAGTCCCCTCCGCTAGAGGAGATATACCTCTGATAATACTGATGAAAGCTCTTGGTATGGATCAAGACGATGAGATCTATGAAACACTGGTCACCGATCCAAACATGGCTAGCTATGTCTTCGCCAACATAGAGATGTGCCAGGAAGAAGAGAACTACACTTCCGACGGAGTATATACACAGGAAGATGCCATGACCTACCTAGAACGAAAGTTCGCAACGGGTCAAGCGGAAGAGTACCGGATCCGGAAGATAGAGTCCATACTTGATCGTTCACTCTTACCACATCTTGGAGATACCGAGGAATCTCGAAGGAAGAAAGCTCTTTACCTCGGAAGGATGGCGCGTGCCATACTGGAACTGGCTAACGGAGAGAGGGGGGCCGACGACAAAGACCACTATGCAAACAAGCGATTAAAATTGGCTGGAGACCTTATGGCGGATCTATTTAGGGTGTCTATAGTCAACCTACTTAAAGATTTAAAATATCAGTTGGAAAGGAACTATGGTAAGAAAGGAGAGATAAGGATAACGTCCTCTATAAGACCGGACCTACTATCTAATAAACTTCAGCATGCTATGGCAACCGGAAATTGGGTTGGCGGTCGTACCGGCATATCTCAACTGCTGGACCGAACGAACAACATGAGTTCTATAAGCCATCTGAGAAGGGTCAAATCGCCTTTATCAAGAAGTCAGCCTCACTTTGAAGCCAGGGAGCTTCATCCCACCCAGTGGGGTAGATTGTGCCCCAATGAAACACCGGAAGGGCAGAACTGCGGCCTGGTGAAGACATCCACACCGATCATAAACGTATCTAAAGGTACGGATACTCTTGAGCTGAAATGGAAGCTACATGACATAGGTCTTGAGCAGATAGGTGGGAGCGAAGGTTCTACTGCAAAAGTCTATCTGAACGGCGACCTCATCGGTCTGGTCCAGGATGCTGCTGATTTCGTCGAAAAACTGAGAGAAGAAAGAAGGCAGGGAAACATTTCCGACCAGGTCAATGTGAGAAACGATATAAATATGAACGAAGTAATAATCAACTGCGAAGCTGGAAGGGTTCGAAGACCACTACTGATAGTCAAGGAAGGTAAGCTTCAATTGACCAACGAGGATATAGATGACTTGATACAAGGGCGTAAAAAGACATCCGATCTATTCACAGAAGGTGTGATGGAGTGGATAGATGCGGAAGAGGAAGAAGATCTTTACGTAGCCATGTATCCATACGAGACACCTTCAACATGTGAACACTGTGAGATGCCTTTATCCACAACAGATGTAGAATGGACCAACGTGGGACAGGGGGACGACGTGGCCAAGCTGGATTGCAATCATTGCGGGGGAACGATGAAGGTACCTGCATCCCTGGAAAAAGCACATACACACTTAGAGATCGATCCACTTTTGATACTAGGTGCATCAGCGGGTTTGATACCCTTCGCACCGCACAATGCAGCACCACGTGTATCGGTGGGTGCAAACATGATGAAACAGTCTCTTGGACTGCCTTCATCCAATTACAGGATAAGACCGGACACCAGAGAGCATCTGATGCACTATCCACAGTTATCATTACTTCAGACTAAATCCATGGAACTGGTTAATTACAACGAAAGACCGGCGGGCCAGAATTTCACCGTGGCCGTTATGTCGTACCACGGATACAACATGGAAGATGCTTTGATATTCAATAGAGCAGCCATAGATAGAGGTCTAGGAAGATCTTCCTTCTTCAGAACATATACAACGGAAGAGAGGCGTTACCCTGGTGGTCAAGAAGATCATTTCGAGATCCCCGACCCTGATGTGAGGGGAGCTAGGAGCGATCAATACTACAGATACCTTGACGAAGATGGTTTGATCAATCCAGAGGTCAAGGTCGATGGTAGTGACGTGCTGGTGGGTAAAACATCTCCACCCCGATTCCTTGAGGAGGATACCGATTTCATGGCGCCACAGAAGAGGAGAGAGACCTCGAAGATCGTCAGGCCCAGAGAAAAGGGTTGGGTGGATTCGGTGATGCTGACGGAGTCCGAGGACGGGAGTAGACTCGTCAAAGTGAAGGTAAGAGATCAGCGTACACCCGAGCTCGGTGATAAGTTCGCATCACGTCACGGGCAGAAAGGGGTCATCGGTAAATTGTTGGAACCAGAAGACCTACCCTTCACCGAGGAAGGTGTGGTTCCAGACATAATCCTTAATCCACACGCGATCCCGTCTCGTATGACCGTAGGACACGTGCTGGAGATGCTTGGTGGAAAGGTGGCCTCCCTGGAAGGACGTTTCGTCGATGGGACTCCCTTCGGCGGCGAACGCGAGGAGGTTATCAGAAACTCACTGCTGGAGGCCGGCTTCAAGCACGATGGAACCGAAGTGTTCTACGATGGGAGAAGCGGCAAGATGCTTCAAGCCGATATATTCGTAGGAGTCATCTATTATCAGAAACTGCACCACATGGTTTCTGGAAAACTGCACATGCGATCCAGAGGACCCGTGCAGATACTGACCAGGCAGCCTACAGAAGGACGATCGAGACAGGGTGGTTTGAGGTTTGGAGAGATGGAAAGAGATTGTTTGATCGGCCACGGTGCCGCCATGGTGATCAAAGATAGGTTGCTTGACCAGTCAGATGGTACAACTGAGTATATCTGTGGTAATTCGGACTGCGGTCATGTGGCCATACTGGATGCAAACGGAGAACTTCGATGTCCAGTCTGTAATGAAAGATCCGATGTACATCAGATCCAGACTAGCTACGCATTTAAATTGCTCATGGATGAGCTCAGATCACTTGGAGTAACCATGAGACTACAACTGGAGGACCTTAAATGAACCAAAGAGGAATCACAAAGCGGATAGGAGCGATCCGATTCGCCTACATGTCACCTAAAGAGATAAGAAAACTGTCCGCGACCAAGATAATCACTCCTGACACGTACGATGATGACGGCTTCCCCATCGAGATGGGATTGATGGATACACACCTGGGTGTCATAGAACCCGGTTTAAGGTGTAAGACCTGTGGAGGTAGAGTGGATCAGTGTTCGGGTCACTTCGGCCATATAGAACTGGCCATGCCCGTCATACACGTAGGTTATGTTAAGGAGATAAAGAAACTACTTCGATCAACTTGCAGCGACTGTGGACACGTACTCATGGAAGATGAGGATAGGGACCACTTCGTCGAGGAGATGAAGCATCTCGACAGATTGGGCGGCGATTCACTCGATATGAGAAAACTGGCAAAGGAGATATCCAAGAGTGCCAGGAAGAACAAGGTATGTCCTCACTGTAAAACAGAGCAGAGAAAGATAATGCTGGATAAACCCACCACGTTCAGAGAGGATAACACAAAACTCACTCCCAAAGAGGTAAGGGCTAGGCTCGAAAGGATACCGGATAGAGATCTGGTCCCTCTTGGGATCAATCCTCACGTTGTTAGGCCGGAATGGATGGTACTCTCAGTACTGCTAGTACCACCAGTTACCGTCAGACCGTCCATCACGTTGGAATCTGGAGATCGGTCAGAAGACGATCTTACCCATAAATTAGTAGATATATTGAGGATCAACCAGCGATTGAGGGAAAACAGGGATGTCGGTTCGCCACAGTTGATCGTTGAAGATCTGTGGGACTTATTGCAATATCATGTTAACACCTACTTCGATAATCAAACCTCCGGGATACCGCCTGCACGACACCGCAGCGGAAGGACTTTGAAGACACTCATACAGCGTTTGAAGGGTAAAGAGGGAAGATTCAGACAGAACCTCAGTGGTAAGAGGGTCAACTTTTCGTCTCGTACGGTGATATCACCTGACCCGTGGCTATCCATAAATCAGGTAGGGGTGCCTGATAAAGCGGCACGGGAACTCACCGTTCCTCTGAAGGTCACACCAGAGAATATAGACTATGTGAAGGAGATGGTGAGCAAGGGGCCCGAACCCACAGAGCGAGGTAAATACATCGCCGGTGCAAATTACATCATACGGCCGGACGGTCGAAGGATAAGGGTCACCGAGATGAACGCTGAGACCGTGGCTGAAAAGATAGAAGTGGGCTTCACTGTGGAGAGGGGTCTCCAGGATGGGGACATCGTGTTGTTCAATCGACAACCGTCACTGCACCGTATGTCTATGATGGCACACGAGGTGAAGATAGTACCTGGTAAAACTTTCAGGTTGAACCTTGCAGTATGTCCACCCTACAACGCAGATTTTGACGGCGATGAGATGAACCTACACGTTCTTCAGAGCGAAGAGGCGAGGGCCGAGGCAAAGGTGATCATGAGAGTCCAGGAGAACATACTCTCACCACGTTTCGGAGGCCCTATCATAGGAGCTACCCAGGACCATATAAGCGGCCTGTTCTTCCTGACATATCAAAATCCTTTGTTCTCACGTAGAGAGGTGGTGAGCTTATTCTCAAATATAAAGACAGAGAACTTCCCACCGGCAGTCGAGATAGACGGAGAAAAGATGTGGTATGGTAAAGAGATATTCAGCCATTTTCTACCCGATGGCCTAAATCAGGAGTTCAGGGCTTCCATCTGCGAGACCTGTGAAAAGTGCCTCAAGCAAGAGTGTGAGCACGACGCTTACGTTTCTATAGAAGATGGTTATCTTAAAACAGGCACCATAGACGAGAACGCGGTAGGTGCCTTCAAAGGTGAAGTTGTTGATAAGATCGCTCGGGATATGGGTACCAGAGAGGCAAGGATGTTCATAGATAGGATCACCACAATAGCACTCGGTACGATAACCTTGAGAGGTTTCACCACAGCGATCAGCGACGAGGATCTGCCCAACCAAGCGGTCCAGCAGATGAGAGAGATATTGAAAAAGGCCGCCGATAAAGTGAAGGGTTACGCAGAAGCCTATCGAGACGGAGAGCTAGAGCAGATGCCCGGCAGGGATCTAAAAGAAACATTGGAAGTGATGGCGATGAAGGAAACAGGTAAAGCCAGAGATACTGTTGGTACCATCGCCAGTAAACATCTCGGACTGGGGAATAACTTCGTGGTCATGGCGAAAACCGGAGCTAGAGCCAGCATGCTCAATCTAACACAGATGGCAGGTGCCTTAGGGCAGCAGGCTATACGTGGAGAGCGACCCAGTAGAGGATATGAAGAACGGACCTTATCTCACTTTGAAAGAGGCTCTCTCGGTGCGGAGGCGAAGGGTTTCGTTCAATCCTGCTATAAGGAGGGATTGAAACCAGTGGAGTACTTCTTCCACAGTATGGCCGGACGCGAGGGGCTTGTGGATACTGCCGTACGTACGAGTCGTTCCGGATACATGCAGCGTAGATTGATACATGCCATGGAGGATCTCATGGTGTACAACGATGGTTCGGTACGTAACACTGGAGATACCATGATACAGTTCAAATTCGGAGAGGACGGCATCGATCCCATGAGGAGTAAGAAAGGGGATGCCGTAGATATCAACGATATACTGACTGAATTGAAGGCCGTTAAGAGGGGAGGTGGTGCCTGATGGCAAAGAAGGACACCATAAAAGCGCTGATCAGACGGGGTGTAGATGAGAACACTGCTACTAAACTTGCAGATGCAGGTATGACCCTGGGGGACGTAAAATCAGCCTCTGTGGAGGAACTGACTGGAATCGTAGGAGACGAAGAGAAAGCGAAAGGTATCCTTGATGATGTTGGAAGAAAGAAGAAGAGCAAAAAGAAAAAGAAGAAGAAAAAGAAAACCGTTTTCACCATCCCAGATAAGATAAAAGATATCACCGGTCTGGCAAAAGAACTCAAGGAGATATGCGATAAGAAGGGATACGATCTTCCACGCTCCTTACTGGAGGAGACCGCCGGTAAGATAGAAGAAGAGGGTATCGACGAAGAGGATTATGAACTCGTATTGGACCTCATACAGGAAAGGTTTGAAAACAGAAAGATAGATCCTAAGGAATCTATCGGTATAGTCAGTGCCCAATCCATAGGAGAACCCGGTACACAGATGACCATGAAGACCTTCCACTATGCGGGTGTGGCAGAGATAGGTGTCACCCAGGGCCTTCCCCGTATGATAGAGATCGTTGACGCCCGTAAAGTTCCGAGTACGCCCATGATGGAAGTACACTTGGAAGACGATATCAAGAAAGACAGGAACATGGCTAAGAAGATAGCCTCCGAACTCGAAGTAACCAGATTGATAGATATCGCTGAAGTTGAGTTAGATATCACTGAGATGAAGGTGGTCATCAAACCAGATAAGAAAAAGATGAAGGAGCTGGACCTCCAACCAAAAGACATAGTGAAGTGTCTGAAAAAATCTAGGTATGTAAAAGGCAATCTTAACATAAAGGGAGACCACATCTTCATCACACAGGAAGAACCAAAATACGCACTGCTCCATAACGATGTCGAACAGGCAAAGAATACCAAGATCAAGGGGTTGAAGGGTGTAAAAAGAGCGGTCATACGTGATACCGGTGTGGAACACATACTATTCACCGAAGGATCAAACCTTCAGGAAGTCTTGAAGATCGATGGTGTGGACATAACCAACACTATATCCAACAGCCCGGTAGAAGTCTATGACGTTCTCGGGGTCGAGGCCGCTAGAAACGCCATTATCCGCGAGGCACGGGAAACACTCGAGGAACAAGGTCTCGACGTGGACATAAGGCACATCATGCTCGTAGCGGATATGATGACTAACGAAGGGGACATAAAAGCCATAGGAAGGCACGGTGTTTCAGGAAAGAAGACCAGCGTGTTAGCCAGGGCGGCCTTCGAGATCACCAGTACACACCTCCTAAGGGCGGCCATAGTAGGAGAGGTCGATAAATTGGATGGTGTTGCTGAAAACATCATCGTGGGACAGCCTATAACTCAGGGCACCGGAGCCGTGGAAGTGAAGTATACACCGAAAAAATAGGACTATGAGGTAAAACAGTTATATATAGGTGAATAAATGAGGACTAAAACATCCAGAGATATAAGGAGGAATTAGTATGGACGTTAACAGGGAAATCAGGTTGGCCGTGAACACCGGCGACACCGTATTTGGTATAAAAGAATCGAAAAACGCAGCCTCATCGGGAGAGGCAAAGTTACTGATAGTGACGAAAAAGTGCCCAGAATCGGAATTCAAAGGGGACCAGTTCGAAGGAGTACCCATCTATCATTTCAAAGGTACCAACAAGCAACTGGGTTCTGCTGCAGGAAAACCTTTTTCGATATCCACCCTGGCGGTGATATCGCCTGGAGAATCCAATATTCTATCCCTAAAGGGGTGAACTCTTTTGGAAGATATAAAGCTGACAGAAAAAACCCTTAGATACATAACACTATTCGAAGATGTTACTGGTGCCAAGGTTAAAGACTGTATCGATATACCTGAAAAAGTAATATTCCTAGTGAAGAAGGGAGATATAGAGAAAGCCATCGGTAAGGGCGGAACGAACGTAACCAAGGTTAGAGATAGATTAGGACGGAACGTTCACGTTATCGAATTCAGCGAAGATCCCAAAGAGCTCTTAGGCAACATATTCTACAGCTACGACGTCAAGAACATAGATATCACGGATAAAAACGAAGTCAAGCATGGAACGGTGGAAGTTGAGCCAGAAAACAAAGCTAGAGCCATCGGTAAGAAAGGTAGGAATCTATCCATCGCCCGTATGATAATGATGAGGCACTCAGATATATCCAGCGTATCTATCGCTTAATATCTCTAAAGAGCCTCTGAAATGCGTCAAAGGTTCCATCTCTTTATACGTCTTCCAATGAGACTTACACGTGCAGTCCGGTAGATCTGAAAACAGACTTCGATCCTGAGATAGATTGAATTCTTGGAGTTTTTTAACGATATCTTTATCGCAATCGCTGCAATTGTTTGCACCCCGTTTACTGCCTAAACCAGCCCTTGAGATGATCAGGTCTTGATCCGTCCTTTCTATCACCTCGATCAGTGACCATAACCATGGTGGGCGATACAGCTTCCTCCGCCACAATAGCTCCAGTGGACTGTGGCGTTGCACATTGACAGGATTTATCGAGATGGTGTTCTTTGGATGATCCACCTCAGATATGGATCTTATCAAGTCTTCGATGGCTTCGTTTTCGGTAAGGAAAGGTGGTTTTAGTAGAAGGTAAGTTCTCAGCACGGCACCGGCATTGAACACGATCTCCCGGGCATCTAAATAATCAGAATATCCGAATCCCTTGTTTATACTGTGTTCTAGGACGAAATCATTTGCAGATTCCAATCCCATGGCGATCTGCAACAGTTGGACGCTATCACACAGTTCCTTTAACAGGTCCGGTTTAACGAACTCGGGTCTCGACTCTACGACCGTGAGTTCACTGTCAAAGGACGACAATATATCCTTTGCCAAATCCAAAGGGATCTCTCCAGGATCAAAAAAACTGCCGGACGTGTATATCTTGACTATCCTTTCCCCACCATACCTTTGGATCGCTTCTTTCAGCTGGGTGTTCAGATGGGATCTTGTTATCTCAGGGTTTGTGTCGGTGTGATAACCGCACATGGTACATCCGTTACGGTGACTCCACGCACAACCTCTGGTGCGGAATATAACAGCGAAAGTATCCACTACTTCACCGTCGAGCAGTTCCTCACCATGCCATGAACTTACAAGGCCGGTCCTTGAACTGCGTACGTCTTTGAAGCGCTTTGTGAAATTATCGAAATCCATGATGGTCGTTCAATTGATAGAGGAGGGATATTACTTTTTCCTACTCCAGCAGACCGTTTATCTTTTCCACGTTGGAAGGAAGGTTGGAAGGAACCACCGGCTCCAACTCGATAGTTTCGCCGAATATGTTCACGACTGTACCACCCTTCTGAAGCCAAGAGCGTATGGGTATTTGAACGTCGGCTTTGTCCGATAGAAGTCTTGAATCCGAAACCATCTGGATTATGTAGTCCGCATCGACGTTCTCGGGAACTTCCTGATCATAGACAAGTAGTACCTCGAATTCTTTAGACATCAGCGGCCTGATATCATCCAGATAAAGACCGACTGCGTTGGCGCCGGATTGAGCTACTACCCTTTTTCCTTCAACATCTTCGGAAGCAGTGACCACCGATATCGGTGCATCCGGCCCCTTCTTTCTGCTGGAAGGAGGTACTAGATCCTTTAGGACCGGGCAGAGTGAAAACGCTTCTTCGTCCACATAGATTTCCTCGGAACTCAACAGATCCTCCCTATCGGCTGTGGAAACGATAGAGGGTACGTCCGCATGGACTCCACCGCCTGTGGCATGGGCCAGCTTTTTAAGGGCTTCCAGCTCCTCCGAGGTGGCTTTCAATGAGGCGTATACGTCTATGGTGTAACCGTCCACATCATCCAGTTCTCCTGCTTGATCTTCGAACATATGTGGTAGACTTTCGAACTTGCCTATATCACATAGATGGCCTTCGATAGGTGACAGCTTCAACGAGCGTTCACCGTCACCATACACTTTTGCAGGGCACCCTAGTCCGCATCCCTGACAATAGGTAGTACCCATCTCCACCAATTCAAAGGGACCGGGTTTCACCGATGGTAGCACCTCTTCGAATGCACCTGTAGGACAGGCATCGGCTAATGACCCGACCAGCTTGCTATCCGAGTCACCCAACGGGTCTCCGAAAGCCGGTTCAACGATGGTTTGGAAACCCCGTTCGACGAATTGAACCACTCCCTCTCCATGCTCTTCAGTGGTCCTGACACACGAGCCGCAGAGAATACATTTGTTTGGATCTCGGATGATACGAGGGTGGCTCTCATCGATCTCGTAATCGTGCTTGAATCCCTCAAAATTTTCCTGCTTTGCACCATGATCTGTGGAATATTCTTTCAATCTGCATTCGAACCTGTCCAAACAGCCGCACTCCAGACATCTCTCCGCCTCGGACCCGGCTGTTTCAGAGTCGAACCCTAGTTCGATACCATCGAAATCCTTGACCCTCTCCTCTGGGATCCTCACAGGCATCCGTATGCCGGGCATCCTGTTCCAATCAGCGAAATCCTCTTCATCCTTTTCGTCGATGTGATTGTAGCCGAAGGGGAGTTTATAATCCTCATGAGGGGTATATGCATCTAATCCTCCGTTAAGGTAGGCATTGACTGCGTATGCCGCCTCTCTGGCATGTCCAGTACATTCAACTATGGAGCACGGTCCAAGGGCCACATCACCCGCTGCGAAGACGCCTTCGATGTTCGTACTGAATTTGTCGTTAACCGTCAACGTGTATTTTTCGATGGATAGACCTTCCTGCTCAAGTTTATCCACCTCTGGGGACTGACCGATGGCTAGTATCACACTATCTGCCTCAAATTCGACGGTCTCACCTTCGATCTTGACCGGGCGTGGTCTTCCGGATGCGTCAGGTTCCCCGAGCTCCATCCTTGCACACGTCACTTTGCTAACACCGTTCACTTCACAACCACATATCTCCTCGGGATTGGTCAGATACTCGAACTTGATACCTTCCTCCATGGCCTCTTTCATCTCTTCATCGGAGGCTGGTGCCTGCTCGGCGCTTCTCCTGTAAACGAGTGTAACTTCTTTTCCCAACCTTCTAGCGGTGCGAGCCACGTCCATCGCCGTGTTACCGCAGCCGACGACCATCACTTTTTCACCTATATCGACTTCGTTCCCAAGTGCATGATCCACAAGGAAATCGATGCCTCCGTAAACCCGTGGTAGATCCTTACCTTTTATCGGAACCATCCAACTTTCCCAGGCTCCGGTGGATATGAAGACCGCATCATGTATCTCTTTCAGATCTTCTATGTGGATATCTTCACCGAACTCTACTCTCGTCTGTACCTCCACACCGAGATCCAGTATCCAATCGATCTCCCTGTCGAGTAAATCTTTGGGTAATCGATAATTGGGTATCCCATACCTCATCATCCCGCCGAGTTCCGGCATCATGTCGTATATCTTAACTTCGTGCCCTTTCAAACGAAGGAAGTAAGCTGCTGTCAAACCAGCCGGACCTCCTCCCACTACACCCACGCTTTTACCGGTATCACCAGGGATCTCTGGAGTCCAAGGTTCATCTATGTCCACCTCGGCGGCGTACTGCTTCTCCTGTCGGATGGATATCGGGTCCTCCACCATCTGACGTCTGCACTCCTCCTCACAGGGAGCAAAACAAGCACGCCCTAAAGAGATGGCCAGTGGAGTCTTTTCCTTGATAAGTTTTACAGCAGCCCTGGGATCTCCATTGGCGATGTGTGCGAGATACCCCTGTACGTCCAAAGTCGCAGGGCATTCCAGTGAACAGGGTGCTACGCAGTCGCCGGTGTGTTCAGAAAGAAGCAGCTCTAAGGCCGCTCGGCGTCCAGCAGCTATCTCTTCTGAAAAAGTCGATACCTTCATACCCGGCGAGATCGGGGTGTCACATGATGTTGTGATCATAGAACCCCTATCGGTCTCTATCTCCACCAAACATAATCGACATCCTCCGAAGGGTTCGGGTATATGTTCGATCTCGCAAAGGGTCGGTATAGAGTAGCCTTCATGCCTACATGCATCTAAAACAGATAGATCTCTATCGACCTCTACTGCTTTTTCATCTATCGTGATCTCGATCTTTTCGGACATCTATTCCACCTCCACTGCATCCACAGGGCAGACCTCAACACATGCACCGCACTTAACACAAGTTCCCTGATCGATGACATGTTTTGATTTAGGATCACCGCTTATGGCATCCGCCGGGCACTCTGATGCACATCTTGTGCACCCAACACACTCATCGGTGATTTGGAATATGATCAGGGGTCGACAAACGGTTGCGGTACAATGACCGTGTTCTATGTGTTGGATATACTCATCGTAAAAATATCTAAGTGTGGTTAGTACCGGATTGGGAGCAGTCTGTCCAAGCCCGCAAAGTGAGTAAGACTTGATGTATTTGGCCAATGATCGTAGTTTTTCTATGTCCTCCTGAGAACCTTCACCCTCGGTGAATCTATCTAGGATCTCAAGCATACGTTTGGTTCCCACCCTGCAGAAGGTACACTTCCCGCAGGACTCCTTCTGTGTGAAATCGAGGAAGTACTGCGCCACGTTGACCATGCAGTCGCACTCGTCCATGACTATCATCCCTCCTGAGCCCATTATGGCTCCGGCTTCGGTAAGAGTCTCGTAGTCCACGGGAGTATCCAGATATTCAGCCGGTAAGCATCCGCCAGACGGACCTCCCAATTGAACGGCCTTGAACTCTAGATCCTGGTCTATCCCGCCACCGATATCGTAGATTATCTCTCTGAGTGGGGTTCCGATGGGGACTTCCACGAGACCTCCTCTTTTTATCTTTCCAGCTAGTGCGAAAACCTTGGTCCCACCACTCCGTTCGGTACCGATCTCTGAATATCTATCCGCACCATTGCGTATTATCCAGGGCACGTTTGCCCATGTTTCCACGTTGTTGATGTTGGTGGGTTTATCAAAAAGACCTTTCTGTGCGGGGAAAGGAGGTCTAGGTCGAGGCATGCCTCGGCCTCCCTCTATCGAGTGCATCAAAGCCGTTTCCTCTCCACAAACGAAGGCTCCGGCACCTTCTTTGATGTGTATATCAAAAGAAAAATCGGTTCCGAGTATATCTTCGCCTAAAAAGCTCCTTTCCTTGGCCTGTTCTATCCCTATGTTCAGTCGTTTGAGGGCCAGGGGATACTCCGCACGGCAGTAGATGTAAGCTTCATCAGCACCTATGGCGTAAGCACCGATGATCATACCCTCTAGGATGGCATGTGGATCGCCTTCCAATATCGAACGATCCATGAAGGCGCCTGGATCACCTTCGTCTGCGTTGCATATGATGTATTTTTTATCAGCATTGGCGTCGGCGGCGAACTGCCACTTCAGCCCGGTGGGGAATCCGGCGCCACCCCTACCCCTAAGATTACTGTCTTTGATCTCGTCGATCACATCCTGAGGGGACATCTCATCCAGAACTTTCTTCAAAGCATCGTACCCTCCGCTGTCGATATACTCCTGTATGTTCTCAGGATCGATGACGCCGCTGTTACGTAATACGATCTTTTTTTGGCTGGAGAAATAATCGTAATCCTTTTCCGGGGATACGATCAGTTTTTCTTCTAAAGGAACACCTTCCCCGAGGTGGGATCTAACTATGGATTCAGCATCATCAGGACTAACGTCACCGTAAACATACACACCTTCTTCCATGTGTACTTCGACTATGGGTTCATTGTGGCACATACCTACACAACCCACCCTGCGCACTTCTACATCCATGGATGTTGTAGAAACTGCATCTCTCAACGCTTTATCAACCTCACTGGCTCCCGCGGCGATACCACAGGATGCATATCCCACAGATATCTTCGGTTTCATCGAGGATCACCTCTGTAACCGGCTAGGACCTTCTTTACCTTCTCCCTGCTCAAATTACCGTGGGCAGTATCATCCACCATTATCACCGGTGCCAAACTGCAGCATCCTAAACATGCGACCCGTTCCAATGTGAATGTGCCATCTGGGGTCGTCTCTCCGCTTTTGATACCCAATTCGTTTTCCAACACCTCGTTTATCTTATCCGCTCCTCTCACATGACAAGCGGTCCCATGACATACTTTTATTAGATGATCTCCCAGGGGCTCTAATCTGAACTGGGCATAGAAAGTAGATACACCGTAAACCGTACTCAAAGGTATCTCCAGGTACTCCGCTATAGCCTCCATGGCCTCTCTTGGTAGATATCCAAATTGTTTCTGTATGGCCTGGAGCACCGGGATTAGAGAGCTCTTTTCCGGGTGGTATTCACTTAAAATTTCTTCCATGATCTTTGATTCTGATACTTGCATCGAGGGCACCTCATTGATCGAACAGATGTTCAAAGAACATCTTTTCAGTTGGTTGAACGCTGCTAGGATTAAAAGATTTGTGGATAACGCCTTCAGATATGTTTCATAAAAGTGGGTTGTTGTTTTATTATACGTGGCCACTGTGACAATCACCATGATGCCATACTTTACAATGTGGTAAGATCTATGCTGTTCACAGAGGGGGGGGTAAGCCCACGACCCTGCTGTGTGGGGTGATGTCACTCCATATCTCATTGGAGAACCGAACATCTTGAATGAAAAGGTGCCGCATAGATAGAGTTGGGTGTTACTATCAAAGAACCTTGGGCATCCGTTATTCTTTTATCCACAAAACGCATGGACCCCATCATGAGGACCATCGACGAGTACCACGAACTGGTGGAAGATATATACGAGAAGGATGAGTTTGTGGAAGAGATACAACGTCGATATGAAGAAAACGCGGGTTACTTCAAGGAAAGTACTATCGCCCACATGATCGTCGTCGAACATGACCGTGACTCAGATGTGGTCTCAAAGATCAAAGACTTAAAACAGGGTAACGCAGCCACCATAGAGGGTAAAATAGTCGATCTAGGAACCCTTCGGACGTTCGATTCCAAAAGAGGGAGCGGTAAGGTGAGAAACGTGCGCATAGACGATGGAAGTGGCTCTGTAAAGATCGTTCTCTGGAACGATGAAACCGATATCGTCGATTCCATGGAGATAGGCCAAGATGTGAGAGTGATAAACGGATACGTGCAGGACAAGGGATACGGTCTGCAGATCAGCACGGGCAGGTGGGGAGAGATAAGTTTGGAAACGAAGGATTAATATCTATCCATAATGATTGGGGAGCATGAGTGATTCATCGGAAAACGTTGGCTATGTAGAAGTACTCGTCGAATGCCCATTTTGTGGAGGGTATGTACCCGATGACTTCGAATGTCTTAAGTGTGGGACTGAGATACTGGAGGAGATGGATTACGAACAGATGAAATTTATCTGTTCACAGTGTAGAGAGGAAGTGGAGGATGACACCGATATCTGTCCAACTTGTGACGCTATCCTTGAGTAAACTGTCAATATCTTAACAAGATCGATATCATACTCAGCTCGGATATACGACATCATCCGCTATGAATCTACCTTTTGAACTTTTGCCGGCATGAACTATGATTCAGCCAAAACATTTAAATAGGTGATGCTTAACCTCTCAGAAGTATGTCAACGACCGGCATCGAGTTAACTCACTCCGGCGTGAAGATGAAGGGAGAATGGGATGAGGTCTGTCATTTTGCCAAAGATTTCGAAGATCTAATCCAGGAAGCCGAAGCCAGCGACAAGACCGTAAACAGGTACAACAACTGGAGACCACGTAAAGACGAATCCCAGGACGACATGCGGAAAAAAACCGTAGATGAGGCAAAAGTTGATCCCTCAGATGTAGAGAACGGAGGATTTGCCAAGAAGGTCCATCGGATGGAAGAATCCAACGGTAGGAAGAGTATCAAGACAAAAACATCAAAGGCGTTCAGAGACCTCTATATTGGTTCAGCCAAATGCTTCAGTAGGATGGAAGAGGTGATCTACGGTAAGATGATGCTGAAGTTCAATCCCTATTTCTTCGATGAAGAAGATTTCTCTGCAAACCTACGTTTCAAAGGTAAGCGAAGATGCGAACTCAACGTTAACTTCAATAACGAGAGGATACGTGATAAGGTAAGATCGATGGTAGAAGGTTCTGCATGGAATTGATTTTGATCGTATTGGTGCTGGTCGCAGCAGTTTTTATGAGTGTGGCCATAGGAGCATCGGCCATAGCGTCTGCTTTTGGTCCTGTGGCTTCCAGTGGTTCTACTAACATACTCAGAGCAGCACTGCTAGCGGGTCTCGCTGCTTTCTTTGGAGCGGTCCTACAGGGAAGAAGGGTGACTGAAACCGTGGGATCAGGGATATTGGGGGAGAGCATCGGTCTTACACAGGCCCTGATCATCCTGTCTATCGCTTCTACTCTGGTCATCGCCAGTACCCTCACGGACTACCCCATGCCCACGGCATTCACAGTAGTAGGCGCCGTCATAGGTAGTGGTATAGGGATAGGTGGTTCGGTGAGTTGGGGGTCGGTACATTTGATACTGGGATACTGGGCATTGGTTCCGATCTTAGGTATAGCGTTGGGATACGGTGTCTTTAAGGTGGTGAAACGTTTCATACCCAAGGAGGGGAACGAGGAACGTATCAAGATCGTTGTGTTGATCTTAGGGTTGATCCTGGCCTTCAATGCCGGAGCAAACTCCATAGGTAAGGCAATCGGACCTTTGACGGCCCTGGACACGAGCACGACAAACCTATTGATCTTTGGAGGGGTAGCTATGATGATAGGCAGCTGGATATTATCACCCCGTGTGATAAACGCCATCTCCTACGATTACTCCAATATCGGCCCCAGGAGATCCATGGTGGCCATTGGAACCGCAGCGTTCCTTACTCAGATCGGAACGCTCCTAGGTGTTCCGATATCTTTCGCACAGGCCATCATAATGGCGATCATCGGAAGTGGTATGGCAACAGATATGTCAAATGTGGCAGGGAAGAAGATATTCTTGACTGTGGTGGGATGGATATCGGCATTCATGGTCGCTCTTGCATTATCCTACGCCATCGGCAATATTATATGATTTATGTAATCATCAAACAGTTCCGAAAACCATATTATACCTTATCTCAATCCGTACAAGATGTCCAAGGAAGAATTCCAATTCCAGGACCTAGTCGATGCCCTCGAAAGGGAAAAAGGATCCAGGACATTGCAGGAACTGGAAGATGATTTTTTTTCGGACATGAGGAATTTTATCGGTACTCTTGAAGAGGAGGTTTCACAGAACTCTCAAGATATAAACGCTTTCTCTAAGATGGGGTTCGACCAGCTGTTGAAAGCAAAATCAATGTCAGACAGCCTCATCAATCTTAGGTTGAAAAAAATATCCATCGCTGCTGTGCATCAGCAGATGGGGGTAAAAAAGGTGGATACAGAATACATGACCCATAGAGAGAAAGAATTGTTCAACGATATCAAGGACCTGTTGAGTGAGGCTAAAGGTGAGTTGACAGCTGGAGAGTATCGGAGGAAAACAAGGGAGAAAGCCACTCCGAAACCACAGAAAAAAACCATGGAAGAACCTAAGGAAGAAATACCAGAAGAAAAAACTACTCCAAAGGTACAAGAAAAAGTTCAGAATGAGGTCGGTGAGGAATTGTTGGTCCACATAGTCGAAGACGTTCCTACATTCGTGGACATGGAAACAACATACTCCCTAAAGAAGGAAGATGTGGTCACCCTTCGGTTGGATCTTGCAAAGGTTCTCATATCTCGAGGGTTGGCCAGAAAGGTAGATTTTTCTTAGAAATATGTGTCGTATTCACCTTCATCTAGTGAGCGCTGTGCGTCTCTAGGATCTTTTCCGTCAACGGTAACTCCCATGGAAACACAGGTGCCCATGACCTCTTTTACCCTCATCTTGAGATCCTTTCCTAAAAGGTCGTCCTCCTTCATGTCAGCTATCTGGATGGCCTCGTCTATACTCATATCGGCCACCTTGTGAGATTCAGGACTACCGCTGCCTTTCTCTATACCGAGTTTCTCCATTATGAGAGCAGTTGTGGGAGGTGTCCCGACGGTTATATCATACTCCTTGGTTTCAGTATCCAGAGTTAATTTGATAGGGACCTTCATACCTTTGAACTTTTGAGTTTTCTCGTTGATAGCGTTCACTATCTCCATTATGTTCACACCTAGAGGTCCCAACTGTGGACCCAGAGGTGGACCGGCGCTAGCTTCACCGCCATCAACCAATGCTTCTATCGTTTCTTTTGCCATGTTATCACATCAATTCTACTTTTCCTTCTCGAGTACCCGCACGTGGTCGCCTCGAACGGTGACCGGTATGGGCACTGTAGCTTCGAATAATTCTACAGTTATCTCATCGTTCGATTCATCTATCTGGGTGACCCTAGCTTTTTCACCCTTGAACGGTCCTGCGGACAGTTCTACTATATCTCCTTCAGCTATACCTTCAACAGCTAGTTTCGGTGCAAGGAAATGCTCGATCTCTTTGATATCGGTCTCGCCTTGTACAACACCTTTAGCCTTTCGTATACCAGAGATGGCATCCTCGATCACGTGAGGACTCATGACCTCCATGAATAAATAACCCCTGACCGGTTTCGGGCTCAGTATGGAGAATATCCCTAGCTTTTTGTTCTTTGCAAGGCTAGAAAGATAATCGGCTACATTCTTTTCCTGGCCGATCTGTGTTTTTACCGCTATCACCATCGGCCTTGCGATGGTCATCAGATTGATCGAGTCGGATACCAATGTATCCTTTTTAGATGTAGCTTCGAAGATAACTTCCAATTTTTCACCATAACGAGCGCCGTCCGGAGCGTTCACCTCCACATTGAATATTTCAAAATCCCCTTTCTCTATCTCGATATCCTTTTTGAACACATCGTCATCTTTGGAGAGGACTGTTTCACCAACAATATTGACCTTCCAATTCACCCTTTTTGATTCCTCCACATCATAAACCAGCTTAGCGAGGACTTCGACCACTTGGTCCTCACCAGTGTCGTTGATCACCTTCAATTTATATTGATGACCTTGACCGGTGGTTACCGACTCGTGTTTAGATTCGGCTTCCACCCTCAACCCAGTCGGTATTTTCTCCTCTATCACCGGTTTCTTCTCTTCAGGAGTAGTCTCTATCTCTTCTTCGCTAAAATCATCAAGAAGCCCCATTTAAATCACATCAAATGATAAAATAACCAGGGACGAACTCGAAGAGCAAATAGATCAAAAAGCCCAAACCGCCTAGCAGTAAAATACCGAGAAAACATATGGTAAGTGTTTTGAGGTATTCCTCCTGGTCCGGTTTCCTGGCCATCTTGAATATACGGCCGTACTTCCCCTTACCTATCTTGTTAGTACGCTCTTCGATCTTCTTCTGTACGTCCCATGATCTTTCTAATATGTCCATCTGCCTTACCTCATGCTACACTCTGTATGTCTTCTCTTCCCCTGGGATGATCTCTACCAAATATCTGTTTGGATTTCACACCGGTGATGACGACCATGACTCTCAGTGTTTTATCCAGAGCGGGTTCGATGGATGCACCCCAGATGATCCTTGCGTTCTGGCCTATCTTGCTTTCAACGATCTCCGCTACCTTTTCGGCTTCGGATACCGTCATGTCATTACCGCCTACCACGTTGACGAGTGCGGCGTTAGCGCCACTGATATCCACTTCTAACAATGGAGAATTGATCGCTTCCTCTATAGCCTTTTCCGCACGGTTCTCGGAATCATCCTCGCCCATGCCTATCATGGCTACACCAGCACCTTCCATTATGGTCTTCAGATCATTGAAATCAAGGTTGACAAGACCTGGTTTTGTAACTATCTCTGTTATTCCCTTAATGGAACGAGTCAATACCTCATCTGCTATCTTGAAGGCTTTATTTATAGAGAGCCTAGGTACAAGATCGAGCAATTTGTCATTGGGAACGGTTATGACAGTATCTGCTATACTTTTCAACCTACCCAATCCCCATTCAGCGTTCTCCATACGAGATATACCCTCTGCTTTGAAAGGAGTTGTACAGACAGCGACCGTCAATGCACCTTGTTCCTTTGCGATCTCTGCTATAACAGGTGCAGCGCCGGTACCGGTACCGCCTCCAAGACCACAAGTCACGAACACCAGATCGGTCCCTTCTAGCAGTGCACTGATGTCCTCTCTTGCTTCCTCGGTGGCTTCTTTACCGACCTGTGGAAGTGCCCCAGCTCCAAGACCCCTGGTCTTTCGTCTGCCGAGGAGTATCTTCCTCTGGGCATGAACTGTAAGTAGGTGTTGAGCATCCGTGTTGGCTGCGATGAGTTTAGCACCTTTGATGCCTTCCTCGCTCATACGATCTATGGTGTTACAGCCACCACCGCCGACACCGATAATCTTAATGTCAGTCTTCAGCCCTGCGAGTATCTCTTGTAATTCCTTATCATCATCAGAGAGTCCTCTAGTTTCGCGCTCTTCTTCTTCCCTTGCCCGTCTTGGGCCGCCACGGGAAAGTGCTTCTTCAACAATCGACTCCATCAATATACACTCCATCAGCAGTTATATTAATCTATACCCGTAAGCACCTGCCCGTATATAAAATATTTTGCCCTAAATCGACGTCGTTTGAGACTTTTGAGCCATCTACAGGTCATACGACTTAGTGATATGATCAGGAAGATATCTCAGCATCACTATCAAAAGTATGAAGAGTAAAAATGCGAGTATCAAAAATAAAATGGTGGGGGAAAAGAAGGTCCCGGCAAAACCCTGGAACGCCATCAAGGATCCTATGAGAGAAAGCACACATGCCAAGGATATGTTGACCAGTAGCTTAAGGTGATGGTTTATCACCAGATGAGACATATTATCGGGAGAGGCCACTCTCTGGAATAACCTCGAAGCAAAGTATAACCTCCATGCGACGAAGAAAACCAGGTACACCCCTATGATCCTGATCAGAGCGAGTTCACTGTATGGAAGAAATCGATTCATGTAGGCGAAAGTTAGAACTGCCATACCCAAACCAAAATAGAATATGGACTTCAGACCCGATCTAGAACCTACCAAAGCTAGGAAGGTGAAGAGTAACGGGAGATACCAGATGGAAAAATGGAGAGAGACAACTGATGCGAAAAATCCTGCAAGTAGCAATGGCATCAGTGACTGAATACTGGGAGGTGTTTTTATCTCAGATATCTTCCCACCTCCTCTACAGCAACCTCCAACGGTTCGTTGGAATTCCAATCGATGACCGGGCAGTACTTCCACAGTTCGTTCATGGTATGATCTCGTTTGAGTTGGTACATCTTCTCATCTAACTCGCTGATCGGATCACCTATCTTTTGCTCTATGGATAAAGGAGAGGGAGACACCACCAATATATTGTACTTTCTACGGCTGATGTCATATACGGTCTCAATCACCTTAGGATTTGTAAGAGAAGAAATGATTATGAGCAGACACCGGGATGGGAAGAACCTTTGGAGAAGTCCTTGAATTTCGTGCAGCTCCCAGAGACCTCCGGAAGTCAACGAACTGAGTTGGGACAGTATCTTATAATACTGCTCCCTACCATAGCCAGGATAGACCCAAGAAAGCCTCTCGCCGAGCACTATAAGACCGACACGATTTCTATCGGCGAGTATGTTCGAAGAAAGAGTCGCTGCCGCTCGAACTGAAGCGCTGAAAGTATTTTCTCTGATACTCCCTATGTTTGAACCCTTGAATCCATCTACGATCAGGATCACATCCCCGCTCATCTCACCTTCGAAATCGTTGGTTATGGGCTCTAGATTCTTGGCCGTCGCCTTCCAGTTTATATCTCTCATCCGATCTCCCGCCCTGTATTCCCTCAACGCAAAAAATTCAGTCCCAACGCCCACGGACTTGGAAGATATATTACCCAACCGATTTTTTGGATACCTGGGTCTTAAGGCCCCCTGTTTCATCTCTTCCTGGGCCGGAAGTACATGCAACGAGATAGGGTTTTCGATGATCGTTTCGGTCCTAAAAAAACCAAAATAGTCTCTAGCTCGCAGACGGATATTTCGTGTGGTATAATCTCCTCTTAAAGGCACGGCTACACGGTAGCTGATGACCTTCTTCTCACGAGAATCTAAAGATAAAACATTGTGATTTGATCCTTCGATCACTTCGAGTTCGGGAGGTAGTTCGTCGAACACCTCTAGGAACTCCAAAGGTTCGCCTTGATTTTCGATGTGTAGTTCGAATCGATACTCGTCATCTTCATGAAGATGTACCTCCTTTCGAGCCCTTTTTATTACAACCTCGATCTCGTTAGGGGGTATATCTTTGAATGAGATTATGATGATCGAAAGGAACGTTATGGATGCTGCCAGCAGTGTCCAACTCCCAAAAAAAATCGCAAGGACCAAGGCAAGGATTGAAAGTAACAGCAGTACCGCGGAAGTCCTGTTTCTATATATCATTCCCATTCCTCCATGTGTTTGAGCAGATCTTTCAACCACCGTTCATACCTTCTATCCTTGCCGCCAGCAGTTTTGGAGATAAAATTTTTGACCTTTTTTTCAGCAAAAGAAGGACCTGTATAACCATGCATGAGAAACCTCTCGATCTTTTCATCCTGTATTATACTTTCCATGATCTCCCTATCCGCAAGCATATCCTCCACTAGATCATCGCTCAAGCCCTTTTCAGACTTGACCTTCGATAAGAACCATCTGTGGATGTCGTCGTGTACACGCTCCCTGCTGTGCTCCGATCCCTCTATGGCACCTTTGACGAATACCTGCACCGAGGGCATCAAAAGATGTTCGATGTCATCCAACGTTTCGGTACGTTCCCATTCCTTTGAAGGATTACTGAAGATCATCAACTCCTGAACCACGATAAGACCTAGGAGGAACAAGATGAAAAGAGCGAACATCGCCCGTAAAGGCCCCCATAGGATCAAGAGTGAAAAAGATAAAAAGACTATTGCGATGAGCAGCAGGATCGTGTATCCTCGGGATATGAAACGGATCAACTGTTCCTTCATAACACCACCTCTAGCTGCCTTTTTAAACTCTCAAGGCTCTCTATTGCCCTTCTTTTTTCAGTTTCTTCGAGTGGGTGATGGCTGTACCTGGCCTTTTCAAACATCGATGTGAGTATGAAGAGAGGTTCCTGGCCGAGGGCTAACTTTTCCGCAGCCCGTGCACGGAACTCCCTCGGTGTGAAAGAATCCCGCTCATCCACCCCTTTTTCCTGTAGATGCTCGCTCATCTCGATATAACAGCGTATTATGGCGGATCTAGAGTCCTTTCCGCGGTATAGATCTTTTAATGTACGATCGATGGTTTCACTGACATCCTTTTCCACATCCTCCTTGTCTGGCTTGTGAATAAGTGTTAGACCACTTTTTACCAGTAATAATACTCCCAATACCAATAAGATTATTAGGGGTAAATATAGATTAGAGCTCCCAGGAGATGAGCTTGTACCGGTGACTGCTGAAAACCCGCCGCCAGAACCCGATTCAAAGGAGGTGGATGTTTCGATGAAGTCGACGATGGTCCTCCAGCTTATCACAAATAAAAGTGCTATCGCAAGGGGGGCCATGGTAGATAACATCTGATGAGCAAGGGATCTTCTGTTTCCCATGATATGTAGATATCCACCGACCACCAGAACTACCGATAGAGTGATCAATACCACCCATCTGACCACCCTCCAAACCCACGGACTTAAGTAGGTCCCGGATCTCCCACCCTCGTGCTGCAGTTCATCTGAAGAGTAACCTGGTGCGGTGCCTTCACCCGTCACATCAGTTATAGTATAGAATAAGCTACCCATCAACCATGCGGATAGGAGGAATATCACAGCTGCGATTATCAGGCCCGTACCTTTATCGATCTTCAGAGGAAACACCTGTTTGATTTAGAACCTATGATGAACAGTACAAAATACATATTGGTCGTGGTTTTAAATATTTCCCCGGATAAGCCACACAGGACGGCAGAGATCGTCCGATATCGATGTATATTTGTACTAAGAGACATTCGACAGAGATAGAGAACAGGTAAGATATAAATTGAGTATAGGGGAGGAAAACTTATTCCGAGGATGAGGTTCGATCTTTGTCGCTGAGAAACTTTTTCAAACGCTGGAGGTTCTCTATTGCCTCCTTTTTCTCTTGATCACCCATGGGATGGGTGCTGTAGCGTGCTTCTTCGAACATGGCCGTTAGATTGTAAAGTAGTTCAGAAGGGATGTCCAGTTTTTCCAATGCTTTGGAGCGGAACTCCCTGGAAGTCAAAAATTGCTGATCGCTCACACCCTGCTCTTCCAGATGGTAACACATCTCTATATAACAACGTATTATCGTGGATTGGACGTCTTCCCCTCGATACAGTTTTTCTAGGGTCCTGTCGATGGTACGAGTTACACCGTCTTCTGATAATTCTATCTTATCCTTCTTTGGTGTAAGGAGATAAGCCCTTACCGCCACGATGACCACGAAAAACATGATGAGTATAAAGAAGAGTAGATAATTGGTGCTGGTAGGTGGGTTCGCTTCGTATCCATTACGATCTGGCGAAACTTCTCGAAGTACCGAGCCCTCCGGCATGGTCGTGAATGCGCATATATCGATAGAGGAAAGCATGACCAAGGAGAACACTCCGATGGCGGCTCCTGCGATCACGCTCTGGAACAAAAGCCTGTCCATCTCCTTGTAAAAATAAGCCAACAAGCCACCCGTAAGCCCAAGGGTGGCAAATGAAAGGATACCAGCCACTAAAAACTGCTTGATTAAGACCCTATCGGAAGGAGTCGTCTCCCCTTCTTCCTCTGGATAGACGACGCGGCGGTATTCAGGAAATTGGCTTCCTTCCATATGGACCGCTGTCTCGTACAGCAGTCCCATCACCGACGACGTAATCAAAAATAATATCACGGCTACCAGAGTTATATTCTTCTTGTCCACATGTTGTAATCCCTTTATATGGGTTTAAATGTTTTGAATGATTCGAGTGATCAGCGGTAGAAAGCGAATATTTTATTAACAAAGTGAGGATAGTGAAATACATGTTCGAGGAAGAGTATCGGCTGGATTTCTTCCAGGAGAATGGGTTCTTGAGGAAACGCTGCAGTGGCTGCGGTGAGTACTTCTGGACTCTAGACGAGGATATGGATGTTTGTCAGGATACACCATGTGTGGAGTTCAGTTTCATAGGTGATCCTCCCTTCAAGAAAGAGCTAACTATGGAAGATATGAGAGAATACTTCCTTTCCTTTTTCGAGGATAGAAATCATAAACGAGTGGAAAGGTATCCGGTCATCGCCCGGTGGAGGGATGATGTTTTTCTGGTTCATGCCAGCATATACGACTTCCAGCCACACGCCACCTCGGGTAAGGTAAAACCTCCGGCCAATCCCCTAGCGGTCTCTCAACCCTGCATACGACTGCCGGATATAGACGAAGTGGGTAAAACGGGTAAACACCTGACGAGCTTCGAGATGATGGGACATCATTCCTTCAATTCTGAAGAGGAATTCATATACTGGAAGGATGAAACCGTTCGGTACTGCCATCAGATGTTGGTTGAATTAGGGGTGGATGAAAAGGAGATCGTTTACAAGGAACACCCATGGATCGGAGGCGGAAACGCCGGCCCATCCTTGGAAGTCAACGTTCGCGGCTTAGAAGTGGCCACACTGGTTTTCATGAACATGGAGAGAGACGATGAAGGAGAAGTGGAGTTAGATGGTCAGAGATACAGACCGCTGAAGCTCAACGTGGTGGATACCGGTTATGGACTGGAAAGATGGGTTTGGATGTCCGATGGAGCACCGACCATATACGATTCCATATTCGGGGAAGTGATAGACTACATCTGTGAAAAACTAGGGGTGAAGCACGATCTTGAAGACCCGTCTTACCGTGATATGTTGGAGGGATACACCAGATTATCCAGCAATATGGATGCCGACTATAATGACGAAACTGTTTTAGATACCTTGGTAGAACAGGTAGAAGGGTATGAAAAGGAGGAGGTCTTTGAGATCCTAGAACGTCTAAAATCCATTTACACAATAGCCGATCACAGCAAAACGATAGCTTTGATGCTTTCGGACGGTGTAGTGCCGTCCAACGTGGAGGAAGGTTATCTTACCCGTATGATCATAAGAAGGATACTCAGGCAGATGGACTCCATGGGAGGAGAACTGGATCTGAAGGATCTGATATCTAAACAGATGGATGTATTCGGAGACATATTGGAGGAGAGCGACGTGGTTTACGATATGATCGATGCCGAGGTCCAGCGTTACCGGGAGACCATGGAAAGGGGCAAGAGGTTGGTCAAAAGAGAGTTAGGGGATATGCAGGGTGAAAAATTGTCACTAGAGAAGCTGGTAGAGTACTACGATACACACGGTATCCACCCGACCATAGTCAAGGAACTGGCCCAGGAGTACGATATCGAAGTTGAAGTACCGGATGACTTCAATACACTGCTGGCCCAGATGCATGGAGAACCCGAGGTCGAACATGAGGCGGAGAAAGGATCCGAACTACCATCTACTGAAGCATTGTATCATCAGGAACCTCCCATCAAGGATTTCCAGGCAAAAGTCGTACATGTTGATGGAGATGAAGTAGTATTGGACAGGAGTGCTTTCTATCCGGAAGGAGGAGGGCAGCTGTGTGATAAGGGAGTTCTGGAGAAGGGCGGTCATGTGATGAATGTGAAGTACGTGGAGAGAGATGGGGACGCGGTGGTGCATCACATCGACGGCGATCTTAAAGTGGGGGATAAAGTCAATGGTAAAGTGGACTGGGAACGGAGGATGGCCCTGACCAGGAATCATACCGCAACACATCTGATAATAAGCGCTGCAAGGAAGGTACTCGGAGAGCATATATGGCAGAAGGGTGCCCACAAGAGTGTGGATAGTGCCAGATTGGATATCTCTCATTACAAACGTATAACGTATGAAGAGCTGAACGAGATCGAGAGGATAGCCAACGAGCTGGTACTGCAGGCCATACCCGTGGAGAAAGAGATGCTCACACGTGATGAAGCCGAGAAGAGGTTCGGCTTCGAACTGTATCAGGGGGGAGTACCCACAAGTGATACCATAAGGGTGGTACATATCTCCGATGTGAGGGACTACGACGCCCAGGCCTGCGGTGGAACACATGTTGATAACACATCGCATATCGGTGCCATCAAGATACTGAACTCCCAGCGGATACAGGACGGGGTAGAGAGATTGGTTTACTCCGCAGGCATGTCCACTGTTGAACACATGCAGAAGATGGACGAACTTCTCCGTAGGACCGGCTCTGTGTTCAGCGTAGACAGAGAAGAGCTGCCGGAAACTGCAAGCCGCTTCTTCCATGAGTGGAAGGAACGGGGAAAGATGCTCGATAAACTGAAAGCCTACCGTTCCATGGCCGTGGCCGACGGACTGACACCGGAAGAGATCGACGGTGTGAAGTTTGTGATGGCGGAGGTGGACCTGGACACTAAGGAGATGCTGGCCGTGGCCGAGAAGTTCACCGATGAAGAAAAGAGTGTCGCATTACTCGCTTCCAAGGGGGAAGGCGTACAGCTAGTGTTTTCTCGAAGTGAAGACCTGGAGGTTAACATGGTAGATGTGCTCCGGGAAGCCGCCAAAGAGGTCAACGGCGGAGGAGGAGGGACCCCGAGAACAGCCCAGGGCGGAGGAAAGAAGAGTGAGGGGAGAGAGCGGGCGCTGGAAGTCGCTAAAGGGGAAGTTCTGAAGCGCTTGTAGTGGATGTGCCCGAGGTTGGGGAGTACAGCGAGAACATCACCGTTTTCATGGATGATAACAAGACTCTCACCGCCCACTTCGATGAGATCATCCCACCGACCGTTAACATCACCTCTTTCGATGATGGAACGGTATTCGATACCGATGAAGTAACGGTTGAATGGGAGGTCGTGGAAGGTACGTACTCAATCGACCGCTACGAGTTACGACTCAACGACGGCGAATGGATCGATGTTGGTACGAATACCCGGTACACCTTCGAAGATCTGGAAGATGGTGAGTACAACGTCACCGTAAGAGTGGTTGACAGTCAAGATAACGACCAAATAGTAGAGGTTGACTTCACTGTAGATACAGGTACAAACATGTTCTGGCTGATATTTTCGGTGATCTTTATAGTAGTGATGGTGGTCGCTGCAGTATTTTTCCTGAGGAAAAACGGGATGCTGCCTAACATATTTTCAGATGGGGAAGAATCCACTAAAGAGGTCGAACAAGATAGAGAAGAAGATGGACCAGCGGGGATTTGAACCCCGGGCCTCTACCATGCCAAGGTAGCGATCTTCCAACTGATCTACTGGCCCATGAATGAGCGGTTGCGAGTGAATCGGGGCATGTAGATTGTGGGTATTCATTCCCGACTGATCTACTGGCCCATGATGAACTTTTTTGCGAATGAACGAGGCACAGATTTTTGGAGTTTACTCCGATACAATCTACATGCCCTGAACTATACTCTTTTATAGAGTATTCCGTTGAAGACTGCACTTACATAAAAAACTTTTCTTCGATGATATCGATAACAGACCTACTTATCCCTATACGCTCCTTCAATAAATCGATGAACTCCTCATCGATGGTTCCCTCTTCCAATAAACGCTCTAGTGTTTCTACATTGGACCTATACTCCAGTAGGTTCAGTTCAGATAGATTTAGTAGGACTAGTGCTTTTGTGGTATCGTATCCCAGTTTCTCTGAGATGATCCAAGCTGAGTTGAAAAGGTCCTTAGCATGGTGTAACTCTTCGGGATATTTCATGATTAATTCCGCAGTAGATAAAAGTATGCTAAGTTCGTTTTTCAATTCACCAGTTTCTTCACATATCTCCATGGATTCATCTTTGAGGTCGATAATCTTATGCTTGATCTCGTCCCTGGTCTCTGGATCATCCGATGCCTTCCCTTTCTCAGAATATAGATACACCAAGTTACTCATCAATGATGGTAAGCTGTAAACATAATTGAGCTTTCGAGCAATATCTAATGAGGATGCAAAGAGACGTTCCGCATGCTCCCATTCGCCTTTTGCCATCAGACAAAGTCCCATGTTGTTCTGTATCTTATATCTATGAGATATCACTTCGTTTTCACCAGCTAGATAAAGTGCTTTTTCAAAGTATACTAGCGCCTTATCCAACAACCCCTTTTTTCTATGTATTATACCGATCAAATTATAGGCGGATATCAACAATTCAATATCGTCTAATTTCTGTGCTAGCTTTTCTAGTTCAAGTAACCTATCAACCGCATCTCCAAGCCCGGATGACTCGTTGTCCTTTAACAAGCGTAATCTGTAAAGTTTTGCAATGGCTATAGCGTCGTCGTCTCCAGAGATTTGGGCTAACTCTTCAAGAGTAGCTATATCGGCACGATATTGTTCGTATAAACCATGAGATATCCAAGTCGATCTTTCAATCTCTAAGATCTCTTTTAAAGTTTTAATTTTCCTTTGTACATCCTCATCTAGATCAATTGCCTCATGATAGAAATACAGAGAACCTTGAAGATCAAGAGCCCGTAAGAACTGTTCAGCAGCTTCCAGCGAATACTGAATTGCCTTGTCCTTCATTTCATCCTTGTTCTTCAGCGACAATTCAGCGATCATTGGGACATACTCATCGCCCCTAGATTCCAGTGCACGGACCATCGATAACTCTAGATTAGATCTGTCTTCATAGGTTATAGTCTCATAAGCCCGCTCTTTTAACCGTGAATTAGCAAATCGTCGTTTCGCTATGATACCGATCTGTTCGAGGATCTCAGCACCCTTCCTGACAGACTCTAAGGCGATTCCACTAGCATCGGATATGATCTCGACATCGAATTCACCCAGCACGGAGGCGTACTTCAACATATCCATCACAATTTTATCCAAGGTAACAAACTTATCTTCTGCTAGAGATTCGATATCAACATCGGATTTGATCACGACCATGGATATCTTGCCTTTATCCATACCCTCGATGATATTACATACGACATCGGGAACGCTTTCCAAGACCTCTGTTTCATACTGGCAGATCATGGGGATGGAACTGTTCCTCACAAAATATCTAGTCATCTCAACTGAAAAATCATCCATCTCTTGTACATCATCGAACACGAAGGCAAATCGGTTTTTACTGAACTCTAGTTTCAACTTTTTCAGCATCTTTTCCTTTATGTTCTCTCGGGTAGCTTTCAACTTACCTATTTCGATGATGCCTTCGTACTTTTTAGAATCGAAAAAGAGGTTTTTCATACTAGTCCTGATAGAGATTATGAGTTCTGATCCGACATCACCATCCCAATCTACCAACATCTCAGAATGATTTCTGTGAACTTCTGCATTAAGACGGGCTAGTTCCTTCTTTAAACCCTCCGATACTTCGCCGATGTAAGTAACGGCCATCACACCTCGATCGCCCCTGGACATCTGTATGGTCACTTCGCCGAGTTCCTCATCATCATACGTCATAGCACCTAGTGCACCAGAAGATACATTCCCGGTCATCTGATCCATGGAATCTTTAACGAAGTTGTTTACAGCGCTCAACATACCTGAAAATATATCTGCATCCAAGCTTCCCTCCTCTCTTTCAACACTAGTGATCAAGACACCACCATGATCCATAAAGTACGCTGCGAGTATTTTTGGTGGTCTTTTTATTGATAACATAGATGAATATTCATCGGGGAGTGCCTTTTCGAATAGGGTTTTTGGAGTTTTATCCACTAGGGCTTCCTATATCTTGAAATCAGACTTAAACTTATCAACGATTTCAGGTAGTCCATTTTCTGCCCCTAATTCCCTTTCAATTAGGATAAGACCTCCTTCTTTGACTTTACAAAGGGTAGACATCCGATAAAGAAATATTACATGCTTGGTTATATGATTTTGCTATATTTGGCAAGGGGTTTATATAGATAAAAATCATTAGATGGTTTGTGTAGAATATGAAGAAATTTAAGAAGAAGATCTTACTGCTTGGAGAGGGGGCGGTTGGTAAAACATCGTTGGTCAGACAGTTCGTTGAAGGTAAGTTCAGTGACGAGTACATAGCCACGATAGGGGCCAACATAAAAAAGAAGGAACTGTCGTATCCAGAAGAAGGTATGCAGATAGACCTTATGATCGCTGATCTGATAGGACAACAGGGTTACGAAAACACACAGCGAATGAACATGATGGGGGCAAACGGTGCTCTGATGATCACAGATATAACGAGGTACGAAACGCTCGACGCCCTCGAAGAATACTGGATCCCGCTTCTTAAAGAAGTATTGGCAAAGGTACCTCCCATCATCTTTTTTGCCAATAAATCGGACCTTATCGATCTTGAGGGTGAAGAAGCGAAAAAATTCCGTGCGGAGTTGCTCTCATTGGCTGAAAAATACCGTTCAAAGTTCTACCTGTCCAGTGCTAAGACTGGAGAGAATGTCGAAGAGGGTTTCAGAGATATCGGCCTCCTATCGGTGGGTTATGAGGCAGAAGAATACTACGGGCCGGATCTGTACGATGTGAGGGGAGAGATAAACTCAAGAAAGTTCCTGGATCTTCTGCAATCTCAACTATATATGGAGATCGGCAGCCGTGATTTCGCCAATTCGATCATCAAAAAGCAGACTGGAGATGTAGGTCTTGATATCAGGGATGTTACTCATTCTAAAGAAAAACTCCAAGACCTGGTCGATCGGATAAAAGATGTAGAGAAAGACCTTCTCCCCACGGATGTCGCGGAGAGACTTCATCGGAAAAGAAAGGGTCTGTTGAACCGGGTCAAGGATTGACGGACTTTGAGTCGTAATACTTGTTAATCAACTTAAGAAAGACGTTGGCTCCCTGTTTGTACTTGGTGTACTCTTCTTCATCCACCTGCTCGGCCATATTGTGATACCAATTAGAGAGTGCGGATGTGAAGTGAAGGGCACCGCTCTCCGACACATCTTCTTCCAGAGCAAATTTGTCGATACCGCTCTCTTTCAACATGTATTCTCTGATATCGTATGGCATCAAGGGCATCTCGGATGATAATGCAAGGGATGCGCTAACCAGTTCTTTAGGGGTGGTTATCTCCTGCTCCATGACTATGTTCGCTATGGCCTCCTTGCCCTGGCCCAGGTTGCCGAGCGTTCTAAGACCCACGTCTTCGAAGAGCTGTTCCACGTAGAGTCCCATCTTGGCGGAAGTATAAACGTAACTGTCGAAATTATCCTCTAACTCGTACATGACCATATCGGGAGTTATCGATGTTTCCTCTAGGTCACATTTGTTTACAGCCAGAGCGACCGGTTTATCATCACCAGCCACCTCATGAAACCGGGGGAGCCAATCTTCGACCAAGCTGTATAATGTGCTTTCGTCGGTAACATCGGCCACCGCTATGGCGCCGTTTGAATTCTGAAAAGCCCCTTTCTGAACTGCGGTGTACTGCTTTTCACCCATGATATCGTGTATGACCAGTTTGAGAACTGCATCTTCTAATTCTATCTCCTTGGTGTAAACGTTGGTCCCTATGGTCTTTAAATACTCATCTCCAAAAATGTCTTTGACAAACCTGAGAGTGAGGGATGTTTTACCTACTGAAGGGTCACCGAGTAAATTGATCTTCTTTTTGATTAATTTCTTCATCGGAGGTACTATAGTTATTCGGAGTTAATTAATTTTCGAGTAGAAATCCACCTAACTTTTAAATAATCCCGCAGGTTCACTACATTCAAAGTGTGATGGCATATGAAACTCCAGGAATATGAAGCCGCGGATATCTTCAAAGAATACGGCATACCGGTAGCCGATGGGTATGTGATCGATGATCCTGAAGAGATAAAGGAAGTAGAGAGACCTGTGGTGCTGAAGGCCCAGGTGACAGTGGGAAAAAGGGGAAAATCCGGAGGCATACTCTTTGCGGATAACAGGGAAGAGGCTGTGGAGAAGTCGAAGAAGCTTTTCGACATGAAGGTAAGAGGCCTGGAAGTCGAACAGGTGCTGATCGCTGAGAAGACGGAGATCGAAAATGAATACTATGTTGGTCTCGTCATCGACAGAGAGGCTAAGAGATCGACTCTTATCATGACCTCTGAAGGCGGTATGAACGTAGAAGAGGTGGCTAGGGATTACCCTGAGAAGATAATCAAACGACCTATAGACCCCCTGGTCGGACTCCAGTCCTATGATGCCATGTATATGGCGGAAGCCATAGGTATGGAGGGAGACGCCGCCAAACAGATGGCAAAGATAGCGATGAAGCTGTACCGAGCCTTCGTCGATCACGATTCAGAGCTGGCAGAGATCAATCCGCTGGTCGATACTCCGGAAGGATTGCTAGCCATCGACGCTGTTTTCAATGTAGATAACAACTCTCTCTTCAGGCAGAAGTTCGATATAAAGAAAAATCAATTACTCAGTGAGAGGGAGAAACTGGCGGACGAGTATGATCTAGCATACGTTGACCTGGATGGCGAGATCGCCATAATCGGCAGCGGTGCAGGGCTCGTGATGGCATCTCTCGATTCAGTTGCGGAGTTCGGCAGTTCTCCAGCATGTTTCCTGGATCTCGGAGGTGGTGCTACCGCGGAGGACACCAAGAAAGCCCTTGAGATAGTAGCCATGAAAGAAGGTGTTCGCTCGATATTCCTCAACATATTCGGAGGCATCACCAAGTGCGACGAGATCGCCAAAGGGATAATCGATTTCGGACCAGAGAAGCCGACCGTTGTCCGCATGATGGGGACCAACGAGGAAGAAGGAAAGCATTTACTCGAAGAGGCGGGATACTGCGTTGTCGGTGGGATGGAAGAAGGTGCCAAGAAGGCGGTGGAGATACGAGAGTAATAGTCACAGAGTCTTCGTTTGAAATGCATCCTGAGTGACGTCGTTATTGAAACGTATCGGTGTAAAGGTTCAGAGGATTTCATCTTATCTCATCATTCATCAACTTTTTCTTTCAAGAAGGCACCCATCTCGCTGTCTGTGTTCTGTATATGCAGGATCAACCAATCGATCAGGAATTGCTGGATCTCCATGGCGAAGTCCTCCCTTCGACCTTTCTCTTTGAATTTCCCCTTCAATCTAGCCACTACGTCCATGAAGCGCAGGTGTTCACCCCTGTGATCATCGGTACCAGGGTAGTCGAACCGTTCCATATACTTCTCCTCGCTCTGAAAATGGAACTCGGTATAATCTTCCATGAAGTTAAGAAGATGAAAGATCCGGTCTCTACCCTTGTTCTTCTGTATGGATGTGGCCAGGTCGTCCACCCGCTTTATCAGTTCTTTATGCTGGTCGTCTATCTCTTCTACACCAACGGACAGGCTGTCTTTCCACTCGAACACCATAAAATAACACCTTTTGAGTATCCCAAGAAGCGGTATTCAACGATTGTTTAAAAATATCAGACCATAATCCATTTATCATGCACGGTCGTTAGACCTGCATGGTCGAAGAAGAGATGAGATTGATAGAGATAGGCAGGGTAAAGAACACTTTCGATGAACAGGTGGCTGATGATTATAAGGAAAAAACTTCCGAGATCCATATCCACGAACAGTACTCGGAGGCATTATTGGGTATAGAAGAGCATTCGCATATCGTGGTCCTCTGCTGGTTCAACAGGAGTGACCGTGATATCCTTAGGGTACATCCGATGAGAGACCCAGATAACCCTCTCACAGGGGTTTTCGCCACCAGAAGCCCGGTACGACCGAATCCCGTCTCTATCACCGTCTGCCGTCTCGTGGAGAGAAGGGATGATATACTGGTCGTGGAAGGGCTGGACGCTTATAACGACACGCCGGTGATCGATCTGAAATCATACACCACTAAATATGAGGTGGATTCGCCGGAATTCCCTAAATGGATACGTGATAAAAGAAGATGAGGTCGAACAGCAAGGTAAAAGACAACTTATTTAACATACTATATGCCTACAACGCCGATGAGCGACACCATCATAGACGGCAGAAAGATCGCCCGTCATCATGAAGAGATACTGAAGGAAAAGATCCGATCTCTTGATCGACCACCGACACTGCACACCATACTGGTGGGAGAGGATGAAGGATCGAAGGTGTATATCGGTGTAAAAGATAGAGGATGTAAACGTGTGGGCATAGAAACCGAGACACACCTTCTTGCGGAGGATACCTCTCAAGAGGCTCTGGTGGATATCATCATGGGATTGAACGAAGACGATTCCGTCGATGGGATACTGGTCCAGATGCCTCTTCCTGAACACCTAGATACTTCAGAACTCATATCGACAGTCTCCATCGAAAAGGACGTTGAAGGTATGCACCCCTACAATTTAGGACGGCTGATAGCCGGTGATGAAAGTGTAGTTCCGTGTACACCCGGCGGCATAATAACCATGCTGGAATACGAAGGTGTACACTTAGAAGGTAAAGAGGTCTGCATAGTCAGCCACAGTACAGTGGTGGGCAAACCCATGGCATTGATGATGCTCAGCAGAGATGCAACAGTAACGGTGGTACACGAATATACAAAGGACATCACCGATTTCACCAAGAGGGCGGACGTACTGATAACCGCCGCCGGCGTCCCTGGACTGATCAGGAAAGATATGGTCAAAAAAGATGCAGTGGTGATCGATGTGGGCATGAACCGCTTGGAAAGCGGAGAACTTGTGGGGGATGCAGAGTTCGACGCCGTTAAGGAGAGGGCTGGAAAGATAACGCCGGTGCCCGGAGGTGTGGGCCCGACTACAGTGCTGACCTTGCTTCAGAACACCTACCGCTTATCGGATAAACTATCAGAAAAAATATAAGTAGTTAGATACCTATCTACCTAAATATCAGAGGAATCTGAATGGATAAGAGAATCCATATGAAAATAGACAGGGATGACGAAAGCGTCACTCTAACGGATATCCAGGATATGATAGACGAGATACAAAAAAAGTATCCTGATAGAGAGGTATTTTTCGACGGCGACGATTTCGCCATATGCAGCAGAAAAAAACGGGACAGGTAATGACCTTGATTCTGATTAAACTAGGTGGTAGCGTTCTGACAGATAAATCCATCCCTTTTTCGTTCGATAAAGAGACCACCAAACGTTTATCACGGGAGATCAAAGTATCTGAAGAAGACATAGTGGTCGTGCACGGAGGGGGCAGCTTCGGACATCCTGGGGCCGAGAGGTATGGTCTAAACAAAAGGGTACCTCTTTCGATAAAAAAGGGCACGGCCGTGGTCCAGAGGGACATGAGGAGGATGAATCAAAAGATCCTTGAGATCATGATCGATGAAGATATACTGGCGGTATCGATTCCTGGGGCGATGATCACCAAATACAAGGACGGTAAGTTGATCCATCTAAACGAAGATATCGTGATCGATTATCTTAACATAGGTACAGTACCGGTGGCCTTTGGTGACGTAGCCGTAGATGAAACCAGAGGGGTGACTATCTGTTCGGGGGACGACATAATGCGTGGACTCGCCCACCTGGCGGATATGTCGATATTCGTCACCAACGTCGACGGGATCTATAAAGAAGGGGATGTGGTGGACGTTTTCGATAAAAGTATGTTACCCCTCACAAAAGAAGATATGCCCGATGAGGGTGGATCGATAGACGTAACCGGCAGTATGGAGCGAAAAGCGAAACTGATGCTGGAAGTATCGAATCACTGCAGAACTTACGTGGTAAATGGTAAAGTACCCGGCAGGTTAAGTTCGCTCCTGAGCGGAAAAAGAACATTTTGCACAAGGGTGAAAAGATGATCCAGAGAAGGAAAGAAGATCATATAAATATCAGTCTAGAGAAGGATGTAGAGGTCGAAGACGACTACTGGAGTATGCTAAAGTTCGTACACAGAGCGTTGCCGGAAGTAGACATGGAGGAGATATCACTTGAAACCGAGATTTTTGGCTGTGAACTCTCCGCACCTTTGATGATATCCGCTATCACTGGGGGATATGGAGGTGCTGAAGAATTCAATAGAAGGTTGAGCAGCACCGCTGAAGAATATGGTATAGGATTCGGGGTGGGGAGCCAGAGAGCAGCTTTGGAGGATGAAGGATTACGTTCAACCTACGAGGTCATCAGAGAATCTCATCCACCCCTGGTCGTGGCCAACCTGGGTGCACCCCAGCTCATAGATCAAAAGGGTAAGCATGTTTTCGACATCGAGGACGGAAAAATGGCCATGGATATGATCGGGGCCGACCACCTAGCTATACACCTTAACTATCTACAGGAGGTCGTTCAACCAGAGGGAGATCTTAGAGCCAAAGGTGTTCTGGAAGCTATGGCCGGATTCTGTGATGAACTTCCAGTGATCGCAAAAGAAACCGGGGCAGGGATCGACGCCGATACCGCTTCCTCTTTGAGTGAGGTGGGTGTGAAGGCCATCGACGTAGGAGGTATGGGTGGTACTTCCTTTTCTGCAGTGGAGTACTACAGAGAGGGAACCGATAAAAAGCTGGCAAATATGCTGTGGGATTGGGGCATACCTACACCGGCATCCATCATAGAATGCAGGAGGGCAACCGACGTACCTCTCATAGCAACTGGAGGTATAAGGAACGGTTTGGATATAGCCAAAGCGATCGCCCTAGGTGCGGACATCGCGGGTATAGCCGGTGGTGTGCTGCCGGCGGCGAATATATCCCTTGAAGATACTTGTAAATACATGGAAGGTGTACTGAAAGAGTTAAAAAGTGTGATGTTCCTCTTAGGATGTAAAAAGGTCGAAGATCTAAGGGACAGACGTTTGATGATAATGGGCGAACTCAAAGATTGGGTAATATGAGGATGATAATATGGTAGATTTGTTCGAAGAGATAGATAAGAGAAGACTGGTAGTGAACGATTATCTAGAAGAACTGTTCGTGAAGAAAGAAGAGCACATCCTTTGGGAGATGATGTCTCTGTACCCTCAAGCAGGTGGTAAAAAATTGAGACCTTTTCTGGCGATGATCTCTGCCGGTGCCTTCGGTATAGATGAAGAGGAGGCACTACATTTGGGTTTGAGTATAGAACTCATCCACAACTTCACACTTGTACATGACGATATAATGGACCAGGATGAGCTGCGAAGGGGGATAGAAACGGTCTATAAACGAGAGGGGATTTCCAGCGCCATCAATACCGGTGACGCACTATTCGCTTTAGCGTTCAAGGTACTTACCAATACAGAGCTCGAAGGTAAAGCCTTCAGAGAACTATTGCACGAAGTAGCCTGTTCCGTCTTGATGGTTGCTGAGGGGCAGGAGGAAGATATGCGCTTCGAGAGGACCTTCGATATCGAAGAGGATGAATTCATAGAGATGATCGAAAAGAAAACGAGCTTCCTCTTCCGGGCCTGTGCCAAGGGAGGAGCTATCATCGCTGGTGCCTCCGACGAAGAGAAAAGATCCATGAGCGAGTACGCCCGAAAGATGGGTATAGCGTTCCAGATACAGGACGATTATCTGGACCTGGTCGGTGATGAAGAAAAACTGGGGAAACCAGTGGGGAGCGATATACGCTCTGGAAAACGAACCCTGATGATAATACATGCGCTCAACGTACTGGATGATAAAAAACGCCATCGCTTGATCGACATCTTGGAAGATGAAAACAACACCCCGGCGGAAGTGAACGAGGCGCTTGAAATGTTAGATAGGTGCGGTGCTTTGAAATACGCTAAAGATAGGGCAGAACGCTATGCACGGGAAGCAAAAGAAGAGCTTGAAATACTGCCAGAAAGTGATCAAAAAGAACTACTCAAGGATCTTGTAGATCTGATGGTGCGGCGTTCCAGCTAGAGGAGATCGTCTAGATGACCTTTCATCTCCTCTATATGTTTCTTCTTTTTCTCTAGTAGGCTCTCTTTTTCTTTCAACCGTTCCTCCCACTCTTCAAGATCCTTCACCTTCTCGGACTCCTTTTGTACGTTACTCCACATCTCGGCCACTTTTTCTCGCTCGGCAGATAACTCCCTCTGCTTTTGGTCCAACTTCTCTTCCCTTCGATCTAACTTTTCGACAACTTCCTCGATGTGTGATATGCGGGATTCGACCTCTTTTTCCCTACTTTCCAATGTCTTCTCACGTTTTGCAAGGTCCTCCTGTAGTAAACGCCTTTCACGCTCGAGTTTTTCACGTTCATCCTTGATCTGATCGTGGAGTTTCTTTTCCTCTCTAGCCTTCTTTGATCTTGCATAGTCCATGAAACTGAGGGCACTCTCTTTTACCTCCTGAAGATGGGTGCGCTCTTCTTCGAGCTCCGTTTTTTCGTCCTGTAAGTGATGTTCTAAGCGATTCAATTGCTCCATCCGATCGGCAAGCTCTCTTCTGCGGGCCTCCAGCTCATCCTCCATGATGCTGACCTTCTCCAGACGCTCGGGTAAAGTATCCCTCAATTCCTTGATCTCGTCCTTCTCCTCTTCGAGGTTCTCACGACGTCCCTCCAACTCCGCCTCCCAATCCTCTAGCTCTACCTTCCATTTGGCCAACTCCTGCTCCTTATCAAGGGCAGCTTCGCTCCAGCTTTTTATCTTGTCCATCTCCGATGTTAGGTCCTCCACTTGTTCCTGGATCTTCGCCTCGCGGTCAGATAGTTCCACTTCTTTCTCTTTCACCGCATCCTCGCGCTGTTCCAGGGACATCTTACTCTCAGATATCTCCTTCTCCATCTTTTCCAAGGTTTCCTTCTTCTTGGCGAGGGTACGTTCCTGCTGCTTCAACCTTTCGAGTTTTTGGCCCACCTCCTTCCAGAGCGATATGACTTCTTCCTTTTCCTTTTCCGTGCGTTCATGTGTCTGCTCCACTGCGGTCTCTCTTTCTTCAAGTTTGGCCTCTAACCGCTTTGTCGAATCCCAGCGTGTTTGTGCTTTCCTCAGGTCTCTATCTACGTCCTGTTTTATCTTGTATAGTTCATCCCTCCATCGCTCCAGTTCATTCCTCAGACCCATCAGACCTTGTTCCTCAAAGGATAATTCCTCTTCTCTACTCCTGATCTCCTCCCACATCTCCTGGATATTTTCTTCCCGATGAGTGATACTTCCTTCGCGTTTGTTGATCTCTTTCTCACGTGCAGAAAGTTCTTCTTCCCGGTTAGAAAGAAGTTCTTCCTTCTCCTCCAGCATGGCTGCACGCTTAGAGAGTTCATCTCGCATCTCCTCGGACTGGGTTTCGAACTCGTCTTCTTTTTCTTTCAACTCCGTACGCCAGGTATCGAGCTCCTCCCTGAGTTCATGTAAAGCTTCGCTCTCCAAATCGAGTGTGGCCTCTTTTTTATCCAAGGAACTCTCCTTCTTGTCTAGATCCTGTTCCCGTGAATCAAGATCATCCTTGAATCCCTCCAATTCCGAGGCCCGTTTCTTCAATCTATCTTCCTTTGTTTTTAGATCGTCAGACAGTTTCTCGAGGTCGGTCTCCTGTTTTTCAACTGCTTTCTCACGGTCGCCAACCCTGGCTTTCCGTTCGTTTATCTCTTTCTCCCTTTTATCGAGTCTGGACTCCCATGCTGTAAGCTCGTTCTCAGTTTTACCAACTTCATCCTCACGACTGTGTAGTTCCGCTGAATGTTCTTCTAAACGATCCTCCCAATCGGCCAGCCCCTCTTCCCGGGTATCCAACCCACTTTCTCTCGAATCTAGCTCCTCTTCTCTTTTGGACAACTCGTCCTGTAAAGACTCTAACTCTTCGGTTCTTTGCTTGACTTCTTGTTCCCTTTCTTCAAGCTCCGATTCCAAGGTCTCGAGGTCGTTCCTCCATCCGTCCAGTTCTTCTTTTCTGAGATCCTGTTCCTCTTCTCTTTTCTCTATCTTTTTTTCCCGTTCCAATAGTTTTGCTTTGACACCGTCGAGATCCCCCTCTAGATCCTCAAGGTTCGACTCTCTCTCATCTAACCTTACCCCCTTCTTTTCTAACTCGGACTTCAACTCTTGGAGTTCGGTGGCTGTTTCCTTCTGTTCTTTTTCCTTCTTATCTAATTCTTCCTGTAGCTCATTAAGAGAACTCTCTCTTTCATCGAGTTTCGATGTCTGCTTCTCCAGCTCGACTTCCTCCTTCTCTAAAGTCTCCTGTCTTACCTCGATCTCGTCTTCCCAACTTTCTAATTCAGTTTCTATGGAATCCAGCTGTGTTTCCATCTTAGATAATTCAGACTCTTTTTGTCCCACCGCATCTTCTCTGCTCTCGAGCTCACTTTCCAAAGAGGATAACCGATCTTCTTTTTCCGACAGCTCGTCGGACAGTTTCAGTACTTTTTCCTCTTTACTCTCGAGTTCCGTCGAGGTTTCATCGATCTCTTTCTCTCTTTTCTCTAGGGCATTCTCTTTATCTTCTAATTCAGAAGATCTTTCTTCTAATTCGATCTCCTTGGAAGACAGTTCCTTCTCTTTATCTTTCAAACCATCTTCAAGAGATTCCAGACTCTCCTCCTTCTTATCCAATTCCTTCAACTTTTCTTCGGCCTCTTTGATCAATTTTTCTTTTTTCGCGACCTGATCCTCTCTATTCTCGAGCTCTTCGGTTAACTCATTTAGTTCGGATTCTTTGCTCTCCAATTCATCTTGTAAAGTTTCCAACTCGTCTTTTCTTGACTCTAACTCATCCACTGTTTCTTTTAATTCATCTAATTCTTCCGAGAGTTCACTCTTCTCATCCTTCAACGCTGAGATCGATTCGTCTAATCCCTGCAGTTCCTCACGTTTCTCCCCCATTATGCTTTCTTCCACCTCTTCACGGAGTACTTCCTCCTTTTGATCCAGTTCCAACTCACGTTCTTCGAGTACGTTCTCTTTCCTGGTCAGAGCACCCTTCTTTCCGTGAAGGCTTTTCTGGAGTTCTTTTACCTCTGATTCACGCTGTTCGAGCTCTTTGCGTAGGTCCTCGACTTCTTCTTTTTCACTCTCTAACTCTTCCCTCTTTTTTGCCAATTCTTCCTCAAGACTGGATAACTCCCCTTCACGTTCTTCCATCTTTTTACCGAATTCTTCCTTCTGAGATTCGAGTTCAATACGTATATTTTTGACCTCTTCCATCTCCTTTTCCATCTCTTTTTCACGTGAATCGAGCTCTTTGCGTAGTTCCTGTAAACTATCCTTTTCCTGCTGTAACTCATCCGTTTCCTTTTCCAATGTTTCTTCTCGTTCGATCACACCCTTCTTGTACTCCTCTATATCCTTGAGTTCTTTCTCGAGCTGCGATTCTCTCTGTTGAAGTTTTTCCCTCTTCTTTTCTATATCCTTCTCTTCTTCAGAGAGGGAGTCCTCTTTCTCCGCCAGTTCCTTTTCGATATCCTTTAGAGCATCCTTTTTCTTCTCTAACTCAGCACGTAATCCGTCCAGCTTTTCCTTCTCTTCACCGACCTCAGCCTTGATTTCATCTCGAGTTGTCTCGAGATCCACAGATTCATCCTGCAGGACTTTGCGTTTGACTTCTAATTCCTCGACCTGCTGTTTCAAAGATTCGAGTTCGGATGTATCTACGCTGTCGATCTCCTCTTTGATTTGTTTCAATTCATCCTGGCCCTCTGATATCTCTGCATCGATCTTTTCCTTCTTAGACTGTAATTCAGCTATCTCTTTATCCAGTTCTTCAAGCCGTTCTTGTTTCTCCTGAACTTCCTTTTCTACCGTCTCTGATTCTTTACGAACTTCCTTTTCCTCGTCCAGGACTTTCCTTGCTTTTTCTCGTAGGCCCATCTGATTAGCTCCTATAATCCAAACGCATCCAATACCTTCTCATACAGCTCGAAATCTTTGGACTTCGCGAACTGTTCTATCTTTTCCTCCGGTAGATCCCCGAGTAGCCGGTCTAACACGACCAATATCTTCTCCAATTCATCCTTCTTGACCTCTAACTCAAATTCTTTACGGCTGACACCCTCTTTTTCTTCTTTGACCCGCTCTAATTCGTCTTCCAGTTCCTTGACTTTCTCTTTCCAAGCCTGCTCTTTCTGCTTGATCTTTTTCTTCAACAAAGAGATGCTGTCACCGCTGATATCTTCCAGCTCTGAGTCCTCATCTTCCCATACATCCTTTAATTTGAAGAGCTCACGCTGTATGCGCTGCTGTTCTTCCATCCATTCTTCAGGAGTAACGGTTCCTTCCTTCGGGATGCCTTTTTCTATCTCCTCCAGTTTCTTTTCTCCTTCTTCATACATGGTTTTTTCCCGCCTTAAATTTTCTTCAAGTTCCCGCAGATCCTCCTCCCACGAACGGAGTTGCACCTCCCACTGCTTGAGTTCTTGTTCTTTTTCAGATAGTTTACTTTTACGATCCTCGATCCGTTCTTTTTCCTCCTCTTTCCTCTTCACAACCTTCTTGAATTCCCGTATCCTTTCCTTCAACTCATCCCGTTTGTTGTCGAGCGTTTTCTCGTTCTTCTCTGCGAGTGCGGTTACAGTGGCTTCTATGGCAACTATGTTTTCCTTCAGACCCTCCAATCTCTCGAGTTCAGCCATTGCTTCCTCATCATCCTTATCTTTATCCACCAACACCTGCTTCCTCTTATCGATGTACTCATACAACCCATCGAAGGATATATCTTCCAACGGCTTGGTCTGTTTACCGGCATCTTTCGCTTCTCCCACTGCACCGCCAGACAGTACCTTTTTGAAAACATCGGCGGCCTTCTTCTTTTCCTCCGCCTTTTCACGCAGCTTTTCCTCGGCCTCGTCACTCCATCCCAGCAGTCTGGAAAGGTATTCGTCGTCTTCTCCCTCCTCTCCGATCTCCGCAAGAGCTATTCCACAGGTAGGGCAGACTTCTTCCATCTTTCCAACTGGTGTACCACACGAAGGGCATACTCTACCTTCGGAAATACCCCGTTCTAGAGATTCTCCACAGTTGGAGCATTTTTCGTCACCTTCATCTACAGCAGTGCCACAGTATGAACAATAGATAACACCGCTATCGCTGCGTATCTTTTTGGCCATGAATCAAGAACCAGATGATATCAATATGTATAAACTTTTTCGATATTTTACAAGTGTTTGGCCACGTACGGCAGGTTCTTGGCATAGAAGAGAGCTATCATAGTGTGAGGATGCTCGATCTCACGCCTCAAAAGCATATTGTAAACCTTTTGTATCTCTATCAAACAGGTGACCATGTCCTCACCATCATCCCTGGATTTAGCACCTCCCGGCTTGACATGTCCTACGAATAGATGGGCCCGTTGGGTGTTCAAACTCGCCATGGGATGATACTCACACAACTCCTCCATATCATCCACAAGAAAACCCGTCTCTTCCTCCAACTCCCGTTCGGCGGCTTCAGAGGGAGTCTCGCCCTCATCTATAAGCCCAGCGGGTAACTCGAGTACGAATTCGTCGATAGGATAACGGTAGTTTTTTATAAATACAAATTTGTCTTCATGGATGGGAAGTATCCCTGCAAAATCAGGGAACTCAACTATGGTGTACTTCCTCTCAGTACCGTCTTTCATGATCACATGATCTTCCACCATGGTAAATATGGAAGAGCGACCGACTTCTTTTGAACTCTTCTTCTTCCACCGGGGCATGTATACCCATAGTCAACATCCTTAAAAAGATTGTATCCCCGGCAAGCATGATCATAATAACGCTTCGACGATGAAGAATATCCCCAAGGCCAGGAATAAAATGGATGACCCTAGTTCGATCTTTTCACGTTCTATCCAGTGTGATATCCTCTCACCCAATATGGTTCCGAGCCCTATGACTAATGCGAGGCCGCCAAGAGCGCCTATGAGTACAGGGATAGGTGCGGCATACCGTGCGGTCAAACCTATGACCGCCAACTGCGTCTTGTCACCGAATTCAGCAACGGCTGAAAGTAAGAAGGAATTCCGGAAGACGTGCCTATCATCGATGACCGATTCCCCGTCATCCTCCTCCGAGGTCAACGTATATATACCGAAAATCACGAACAATACGCCTGCGATCAGTTTGACGATGACCATAGGGATCAGAGAAAAAAGTATCGTGCCGATGGCTACTCCGAGAACTGTTATCGTCGCCATCCCAAGGAACACACCCCAAAATACAGGTATGGACCGGTACTTTGATGCAAGAGAAACCGTCATTAGCTGGGTTTTATCACCAATTTCAGCTAGGGCTATCAGTGTGAAGGCGGTTCCAACGATGAGTAACCACGACATCGCTGCATGAAAATCGATAGTCCATATAATTATTTTGTTATTTGGGAAAAAATTCTTTACATCTTCTTTGCTCGATAGAGATTTTCGCGATCAAACACTTAGATCAGTAGAGAGCCAGCATATCCAAAATTATATAAACCAGGAAGTCTAATCAAAATGTGATATGCGCAAGATCAAGACCGTGTTGGCGATACTGATCATCATCTCACTCGCTACTGCATTCACAGGGTGTGTCGAGGACGAAGAGGATGATGATGACCATGGAGAGATAACGAGTATAGAAGCTAACGTTTCAGTGGTCGATGGTGAAGGAGAATCTAGTTTCAAAGCTAGAAACCTTCATCACTCCGAATTCGATTTTGTGATGGATAGGACCATGGAAGACGGTTACTCAGATACATCCATCTACAACCGTGAGAGAGAGGCTTTCTTTCAGTCTGACCCTGGTATAGAGGATATTTGGTACAGATATGAGGATATGGCTGCCCTGCAGGGAGCTAACACCCACTGGAATAATATCGAGATGATCGTAGAAGAGATCGAAGAGCGGAGTACTACCGATGATTTCAAATTCCAAGAAACTGATGCCGAGGGGATAACCCACACGTTCTCGGTTACCAACATCAGAGTAAATCACAACATACCAGATGATTTCTTCTTCCCGCCGGATGGTGTAGAAATCATCGATGCGGATCCGGGCGATATGCCGAGATGATTACTTTTATTAACTCCTGATTTCATAGACCTCATAGGTGTTCCTCTGCAGATATTGATCGTGATAGGTCACCCCGCCCATGTCCATTTCTTTAAAAACTTCATGGACGAGATGGAATCTAGGGGTCATGATTTTTTTTTAGCGGTTAAAGAGAGGGAGAACACTACTCGTTTACTGGATCTTCATGGAAGGGATTATGCTATATTCGGGAAGACGTATCCTAATCGACCTGCAAAGGCTTGGGGAATATTGGCCAACGACCTGCGGCTACTTATGAAAGCCCATGGATTCAAACCGGATATAACAATGTCTATCGCTGGGCTGTACTCCGTACATGCCGGTGCCGTCATGGGTGTCCCGTCCATCGATTTCATGGACACGGAAGGAGCGGATCTAACCAATCTGCTCACGTTCCCCTTTGCCACCGTGATAGCGACCCCTGATTGCTACAGAGGTAAGGTCCCGAAAGATAGGCATCGGCCTTACCCGGGATATCACGAACTCGCTTACCTTCATCCAAAAAGATATACCCCCGATCCATCGATCTTAGAAGACCTAGAACTCAAAGATGGAGATTATATCGTGATTCGATTCTCGTCCCTTGATGCTAGTCATCAGGAGAAAGAAGGAGTGATGACTGCTGAAGAGAAGGTGCGGCTTGTTCACGAGTTGAGTCGGGTGGGTGAAGTCCTCGTAGATTCGGAATATCCGCTGCCCGAGCCCCTCAAACCATACGGGCTACACATAGAAGAACACCGGTATCACGACTTACTGGCCCAAGCCGGACTTTATGTTGGCGAAGGAGCGACCGCGGCGTCGGAGGCCGGTGTTCTGGGTGTCCCGTGGATCTACATCTCGGGCAATGGTAGATGCTATCTGGAAGAACAGGAGAAAGAGTACGGGCTCGGCCGTAAGGTTGATTCGTATCCTCGGGCACTTACATCCGCTAAAGAGATGTACGGAAAGGACCTGGCTGATAACAGGAAACGTTTGCTCAAGGATAAGATAGACGTCACATCGTGGATGATCGATCTCGCCGAGGAACTTTTATAGCTTTTTACCCTATGCCCCTTTGATATATTGAGCGTCGGGAATCGGATCGCCAGGAACACGTCGTGGTTGATGTTAGCCAAATTCACATCCAGGATACTTACAGCAGTGTTTGTGATCCTGCTAGCCAACCATCTTCTCCCCACTAGTTTTGGCATATATAACCTGGCATTCTCCATAGCATATATAACAGCGGTTGTGATGGACTTCGGTTTCGACGAGATGACCATTAGGGAGGTGTCCAGAAGGCCTGACAGCACCGGGAGGATACTGTCCACTGTACTGCTTGGAAGGGGGATACTTCTGTTCGTCAACTTCGGGATATTAGCCCTGATCTATGCACTATTTGTTCCTTGGGTAGATACAGAGATGACCCTCACGGTCCTACTGCTGGCAGGCAGTATGCTGGTGATGGAGAAGATCACCGGCTCCTTCTCAGCCGTGTTCCAAGCCCACGAACGTATGGATATCCAGGGTATGATAGAACTGGTATCTAAAGGGATATACCTGGGGATAGGTTTCACCGCCATCTACATGGGTATGGATCTCAAAGGTATATTGACGTTGCTGTTAATTTCATATATACTCCACTTCGCGATCTCACTCATTTCTTACACCTTTGTCCTGGAGTATCGCTTCGATAAACCAACGGATATTTACGGTTCTGTGAAGACCACCTTTCCATTCACCATCTTCGTACTACTTGCCGTTTTTTACGGCCATATAATCATACTTCTGCTGACGATCTTAGAGGGTGACTATGCTACCGGTGTTTACAGCGCGAGTTGGAAGATCGTCGTGTTCCTTGGGGTGGTCCCTTACTCCTTCGGTAGGGCACTCTATCCAGTTTTCTCAAAGATGTACGAGAAGGGAAAGAGTAAGCTGGAAAGAACCTACAGCAGATCCATGAAGTACCTGCTTATTTCAGCTCTTCCGATAACAATCTTACTTTATCTGATCACTGATATGGTTCTGGGGTTGATCTACCATGAAGATTTCATAGCCACTGCACCGGTCTTCCGCACCATGGTTTGGATACTACCGTTCCTGTTCATGAACGGAAGTCTGAAGGTGGTATTATGGGCCAGTGATCGAACCTCCAAAGCATCGGTCAACCTGTTCATCTCATCAGCAACATTAGTGGTCGTCGGAGCTGTAATGATACCGAACTATGGGGTGACGGGAGCCGCGGCGGCGGTGGTCTTGGCCGAGATGGTTCATTTCGTGCTGAACTATCATATTGTATCCGATTTTCTTAGACCTCTGCCTCTTTCATACCTTTGGAAACCCTTCCTAGCAAGTTTGATCATGGCATCGGTAATCATCTTACCTGGCATGCCAGCCCTGCTTCCATATACTTTGACACTCTCTGTCCTGGCTTATTTCGTGATACTATACATGGTAGGTGGTTTGGATAAACAAGATCTTACCATCGTTAGGGAAATCTTTTGGGAACGGGCTTAGCTGGTTCCATTATCTCCACGGAGGTGGATCACATCACCGGAAACCACCGGTCGATCCCCATCGAGTATCAGCCTACCCCTCTCATCTATGTCCTCGACCAAGCCCTTCAGTTTACCGGCCGGTGTTTGTACCACCACTCTACGTCCGATGGAGGAACTGTAGCTTCTGTATATATCCATCACATCTTCGATCCTATAGAACCTGGTTAAAAAACCGTTCATCACCGTTTCTGGAGATATATTTCTGCCCAATATGGTAGATAGACATGTACATCCATCTATGGGTGATGAATCCACATTCAAACCTACCCCAACGACCGCTCTCTCCCCCACATTTTCCACAAGGATCCCACAAAGCTTCTTATCATCCACCAATACATCGTTTGGCCATTTTAAAGAAGGAGTAACACCCATGTCGTCTATAGTTCTAGCCATGGCCGAAGCCGTTTTGAGAGATAGTAAAGGATGCTGTTTAGTACAGAGAGAAAAATAGAGCCCGCCGGAGGGGGACACCCAACTGCGATCTAACCTACCCTTACCAGCTGTCTGTTCATCCGCTATCACCACGAAGTCCTCGTCATCACCACATAGGTTTTTTGCTATGTCGTTGGTGGATGTTGTCTTCTCCATGCGATATATTTTGATGTTGTTCACCTCACATGAACGTAGGGGGCGTGCTCACGGTAAGGTAAACCGCTTTAACATCACCGACGTTCCTAGCTCTATGTGGGATATCGGAAGGGTGCCACAAGGTATCTCCTGCTTCCATCCTGAATACTTCGTCATCTACCTCGTAGTCGATCACACCTTGTAACACCAGATGTACCTCTTCTCCTTTATGGCGATACCTATCGGATACGACTCCGACTTCCAGCTCAGCGATGATGGACTCTAAGTCATCCGACTTCTGCAACAGGCGGAATACCTTACCATCGACACGACTTCGCTCTTTTTCTTCACCTTTTTTTATGAACTCGTATATCATACTATCATCCCAGCAGTCCTATAAGCACTCCAGCGGCAGTGGCGGATCCGATAACACCGGCTACGTTGGGTCCCATGGCATGCATCAATAGATGGCTACCGACATCCTCATCCTGCCCCATCTTCTGTACCACCCTGGAGGCCATGGGTACCGCGGATACACCAGCCGCACCGATCATGGGGTTGATCTTACCTCCCGAAAACTTGTAGAACACCTGTCCCAGCAGTGTGCCTGCAGCGGTGGCGGTGGCGAAGGCAAAAACACCCAGCAGCAGTATCTTAAGGGTTTCGACCTGGAGGAACGTGTCTCCCGTCATCAGGAAACCGACACCCAGTCCAAGCATGATGGTGGCGATATCCATGAGGGCGTTACCCCCTGTTTTAGACAGTCTGTCCATCACTCCGGATACCATGAACAGATTACCCAGCATGAGCATGCCTACCAGAGGTAGTGCCCCAGGGACTATCAATCCTACGATTATGGTAACGGCTATGGGGAAGACTATCTTCTCAGTTCTGCTCACCTTCCTCATCTTACCCATCCTGACCTTTCTCTGTTTCTTTGTGGTGAGTGCTTTGATTATAGGGGGTTGTATGATGGGGACCAAGGCCATGTATGAATATGCGGACACCGTCACAGCGGCTATGATCTCTGGTCTATCGGCCACCAAGCGTGTAGCTGCATAGATCGCCGTTGGACCGTCCGCTCCTCCGATTATACCTATGGATGCCGCTGCATTTAAGTCAAAACCTACAATTATGGCCAATCCCAACGCCAAGAATATACCAGCTTGGGCGGCTGCGCCCAGCAGGAACGTTTTAGGGTTGGCTAACAAGGGTGAAAAGTCGGTCATAGTTCCGATGCCTAGGAATATTATCAAGGGAACTATGCCGGTGGCGATCAATTCTTCATAGACCACGTACAAAAGGCCGGGGCCTACATCCACACCCGGGGCCGAAGTAATACCGGTCAAGGGTATGTTGGCGAGTATCACGGCAAAACCGATGGGGCCTAATAAGAGCGGTTCCATCTCTTTCGCGATACCCAGATAGATCAGCAACAGTCCCACTCCGATCATGGCCGAGCTCTGCCATGTCAAAGAAAACAGTCCTATCTCTATCATCCCACATCACCTCTTGATCGGATAGCAGCCACTATAGCAGCCACTTTTTCAAGCTCATCTTCCTCTTCCTTCACAAAGTATTTATCGATGATCCAGCTGAATAAATACGTGGATCCGGTGAGTATGCCGAGGGTGACGAATACCACCCCTAGACCGATCAATATAACTTCTATCGGAGTCATATTATCCAACCATCGTAGCTATGGGGTCCGATTCTTCAACATCCTGCCCCTTCTGAACAAATATCTCTTTTATTGTACCATCCTTCGGAGCCGGGACATCGTTTTCCATCTTCATGGCTTCTAGGATCACGATAGGGTCGCCGGCGGTTACCTTGTCGCCGGGGTTTACTTTTATGTCGAGTATGGTACCGAGCATCGGCGATCCTATCTCCACCTCTTCACCGGATGGAGACGCATCTTTTTTCTTTGTATCTTTTTTCTTGGAAGTGCCTTGGTCAGGGAACAGTACGGATATGCTGTATCTCTTGCCGTCTACAATGACCGAGTCCTCGCTCTGCATCTTAACGTTGTAGTTCTTCCCATCTACCCTTACTTTACCTTCATAAGGATACTCCACCCGCCTCACCACTTCTTCTTTCTCTTCGGGCTTTTTCAAAGGTAGCTGATCCGATGTGAACTCCGCTTCCACCTCACCCTTCAAGAATTTCATACCGATATCCGGATAGATGGCATAGGTGAGTACATCCTCGGGCTTACGGAGTAAACCCATATCCTCGAGTTCGTCTTTCTTTTCCTTGAACTGTGGTTCGAGTAAACTTGCGGGTCTTTCATCTACCACCTGGTCCTCCCAATCAGGACCTAGTATCCTTTCGTACATCTCCTCAGATATCTCACCGGGAGGCCTACCGTACATACCTCTAAAGTACTGTTTTGTATCGTTGGTCACACGCTTATATCTGCCGAACAGTACGTTCATGACTGACTGGACACCTACTACCTGGGACGAAGGTGTGACGAGGGGAGGATATCCAAAATCTTCCCTCACTCTAGGGACCTCTTTAAGCACCTGTTCGTACTTATCACCGGCTCCCTGCTGCTCGAGTTGAAAGACAAGATTTGACAACATACCGCCGGGTATCTGGTGTACCGTCACCGACGGATCTATGCGCATGGCCGCCTGCCGGTGTAGATGGCTGTATTTTTTCCATATCTCTTTGAAATAATCCCGTATATCCATCAGTATATCCATATCGTACCCAGTATCGAATTCCGTGTCCTCCAGGGCCGCTACCACGGATTCGGTGGGTGGCTGTCCAGTGCTGCCGGTGAGTGATGATATGGACGTGTCGAGTATGTCGACACCGGCTTCACATGCCCTCATATACGACAGACCGCTCATGCCCGACGTATTATGACTGTGAAGGTCGATGGGAATCTTGATACCGGCGTCTTTACACCCCTTGATTATGTCGTAGGCTCTAGTGGGAGAGATCATCCCGGCCATGTCCTTTATACACAAGGAATCGCATCCCATCTTCTCGAGCTTCTGAAAATCCTCTACATAGCGTTCCACGGTGTGTAGTGGAGAGATTGTGTAGCACAATGAACCTTGTACATGACCACCTACTTTCTTGGCGGTCTCTATGGGCACCCTCATGTTACGAAGGTCGTTCAACGCATCGAATATCCTGAAGTTGTCACACCCATTCTTATGGGCGTAGTAGATGAACTTCTTGACTAGATCGTCTGGAAAATTGCGGTAAGCTACTATGTTCATGGCCCTCTCTAGCATCTGAAGGGGTGTGTTGGGTAGATGTTCCTTCAGGGTGCTCAGCCTTTCCCAAGGATCTTCATTCAGATATCTGATACAAGCATCAAAGGTGGCCCCGCCCCATACTTCAAGGGAGTGGAACCCGACCTGATCCATCTTCGAGCATATGGGGACCATATCCTCCGTCCTGAGCCTGGTGGCCAGAACGGACTGATGGGCGTCCCTTAACGTTTGGTCGTGGAGTTCTACCATATCGGTTACCTCCTCGATTGTCCTTTTATGGAACAACGAGTGTTCGCATCGTTAAATGACGGTCATCTATAAATCCTTTGGTCTATTAAATCATCATTCGGTCCACCTAGTTACCACCGCTCCGATCACGAAGAGGACGGCGGCGATGATGAATATCACCGAGGTGTTGATCATAGCGCTGGACCAATTTTCATAGATCATGGCGTCCCTTAGCCCTTCGTTCACATAGTAGAGCGGAAGTACCCTGGCAAAACTTTGGAGGTATCCCGGCATGACCTCCAATGGGAAGAAGGTGCCGGCCAGGAACATCTGGGGGAACGTTACCGCCCCTGCGGCGGAGTCCGCTGTCTCTTCCTCGTTGACGAACCTCGATATGAGCATCCCCATGCCAGAGAAGGCGAAGGCCGCCGATGTGACGATGACGAACAGGTAGGCGTTGATGCTCACGCCGATGTCCCAAACAAGCACTCCGACGAGAATTATCAGGAAGGTTGATACGAAGGATATGAAGGTCATGAAAAGCATCTTGGATATCAGATACTCCCATCGGGTGAAAGGAGTGGTAGAAAGTTTCCGAAGGATTCCCCATTTACGGTATTTGGTGTTCCTGAAGATGGTGCCGTATATCGAGGATGTCATCACGGTTATACCGATCACCCCGGGCATGAAGAAGTCGATGAACTTGAACTCCTCGGCGGTGATGGATTCTTCGTTATATTCCAACACATCCCATCCGCCGGTTATGTCCTTGTTCCACCCTTCCATGGTACCCATCACGACCCCTCTGATTATACCGTTGACCGACTCTCTTGTCGGATCCAAGGAAAGGGTCAGGGGGATGGATGCGTTTTCTCCTGCGGAGGCCCTCCATACGGTTTCTTCGAAGCCTTGAGTCACGACCAGGGCGGCCCGGATGTTGTTGTCGGAAACATAATCGTGGAAATCCTCGTCTTGAGGTATCCTTTGAATATTTAGGCGCTCGCCCAAAGAAGAGATGAACTCTTCAGACGTTTCGGTTCCATCCATGTCCTGCACGTAAAGGTTCACCGTGATGTCGTCCTGCCCCTGGTATATAGCGCCGAATATCAGCATCAGGAGTACCGGGAAAGCGATGGCCCAGAAGACCGTACCCTTTGAACGGTACCACATCCTTATGTTGGCCATGAAGTCTACAAAGATCGCTTTGGGCTTCATGCGGCACCATCTCCTTCAAGTGTTTCGCCGGTGAGATTTAGGAACACCTCTTCAAGGTTCGCTCTTCTGACCTCCATGTTTTCGAAGGTCAATCCCACCTCACTTATCTTCGATAATATTGAAGAGATTGTGTTGGGATCTTCTATCTTGAACCTGATGGTATTACCCGAATAGACGTCGGGATCGGGTACAAACGATGCCACCCGTTGAACGTCGCAGCCGTGAAGGGTGACTGTATATCCATCACCGAACCTGGCCACCAGTTGATCGGGACTTCCCTCGGTGATTATCCTGCCGTGATTTATTATGGCGACCCTATCGGCGAGGTACTCGGCCTCCTCCATGTAATGGGTCGTTAGGAAGATTGTTTTACCTTCACCCTTCAAACTTTTGATAGCTCTCCATACACCCCTCCGTGCCCGTGGATCGAGGCCGGTAGTCGGCTCGTCGAGAAATATTAAGTCGGGGTCGTTCACCAGCGCCATGGCGACTCCCACCCTCTGTTTCAGACCGCCTGATAGAGTCATATACAGTTCGTTTTTCTTATCCTCAAGTTCCATCAACTTGATTATCTGATCTATATCCCTGCTACGTTTATAGAAAGACTGGAAATACTTCAACGTCTCCCTTACCGTCAACCTCTCGAAAGAACGATATTCTTGCGGTAGAACGCCTATACGCTCACGGATATCTGATGATCTAGGAGTGAATCCATCTCCAAATATATGGACCGTGCCTGATGTGGGTTTTCTGATCCCCTCGCATATCTCTACTGTTGTTGTCTTACCAGCGCCGTTGGGCCCTAAGAAGGCAAATATCTCTCCTTTCTTGATGTCTATAGTTATACCGTCTACTGCTGCTAAATCCCCATATCGTTTGGTAAGATCTTTTATCTGTATGATCGGATCCATTATAGGCCACATCCGGCATATTTTATTTTTAAACCAAGGCTCATAGTGCTTCTCTTATCTTTGAAACAAGGTCTTCAAAACATTCAACACATATGGCACGATCGCCTATCTTTGTGTGTTCTTTTGTCCAATTACCACAAAAGTGGCATCTGTCTGAATCTATCGGCATATTCGGTCACTCAGAACACTAAAAGACCCTATGGATGATAAATATTTTCCTGAAGCAGTCCTCAGAAAACATTAATTAACCGGAGTATATGGTAAAATCATCATGTCCTCCCCAAGAATAGAGAAATTCAGCGAAGACATCGTTCTCGTAGGATTGGATTTTCTGGATGGGGATCTGTTCGAGCACGATCTTTTAAGGATGATCGGAGAGTATAACCCAGACACGGTCGCTTTCGCTCTCTGCGACAAGCGGTTCGAAGCCATGGGCCAGGATGATTGGGAAGATAAGCCCCTGCTGCCCTCTTACAAGGAGGGGAAAACAGGGGTCCTCATATATCAGGCGTTCACAGAGGCTCTGCGGGAGAACCTCAGAAGGTTCAAAGGGCTAACGGCTGAAAGGAGCATCGCCAACCTGGTACCTTTTGTAGATGGACTTGATGTAGAGGTCGAATTCATAGACCGGGACATATCCCTCACCCTTGGACGTGCCTTCAAAGGCATGTCACCTCAGGAAAAATTGAAGATGTTTTGGTACCTAAAATCTGCCATGTTGACTTTCTCGGATGAGAAGAGGAGGGAGAGCATAGAGGAGATGGAGGAACACGATGATCTCGTGAGCGGTGTGCTTGATAGGCTGTCGAGATTCGCACCACATGTCGCACAGAAGGCACACAAGGAACGAGATGAATATATGGGTAAAAAGATCTACGAATCATCAAAACAAGGGAAGGTGATGGCACTACTACCATCGAGTAAGCTCACACCCGTGAAGAAAGAGATCAAAAAAGTGATGGACGAAGAGTCCGTTGAAGGAGAGCATAGTGGTTTCGAACACCTTGAGATCATAAGTAAAAAAGTTTACACGAAAGCCCTACGGTTCATCTCACCTGCATTCTTCATCTCATTAGCGATATACCTATTCATCTTCTCCGATGTGTTGAATATATGGAGGGCATGGCTTTACTGGTTCCTCGCTGTCGGAGGCATGGCGGCCTTCGGTGCAGCCTTGGGGAGAGGTCATCCCATATCTGTACTTATATCATTTTTCCTGGCACCTTTCATGTCACTGACGTTGATAGGCCCCGGATGGATCGCAGGATACGTTGAGCTCAGGATGAGAAGACCTTCGATATCCGACCTAAAAAATCTCACGTCCACCGACTCGCCGAATAAATTCCTATCAAATAACATAATCCGGGTGTTCACTGTAGGTGTGTTCTCCAATGTGTTCACCTGGGTAGGTCTGTTCGTGGTACTTCCTCTGCTCATAAGGTTCGTAGGTTGAATAGAAAGTAATATAATCCTGATGTACATGAACGGGATAGAAAAATGGAAGAGATAGGTTTTATCAAGAGGACTTTGCAAGGCATCGCCATGGGTCTAGCCAACGTTGTCCCCGGTGTATCTGGTGGTACCATGGCGTTGATACTGGGTATATATCCCCGTCTGATACACTCTATCAACACTTTACCTCTTAGAGTTCCTATAAAGCTGATAAAGGGGGAAGATATCAAAGATGATATTGAACAGATAGATTTCCGTTTTCTCGTGCCGTTAGCTCTGGGTGTTATCGTAGCTACCCTGTTGCTGGCTAGAGCCATCGGATTCTTCCTCAGTAGCTATACATCGGCAACGTATTCATTCTTTTTCGGTCTGATACTGGCATCGTTGATAGTAGTTTACCGATATATCGATAAGATCGGTTTGTACGAAGTGATCTGTGGGTTCGCCGGATTCTTTTTTGCATTTTTCATCGTGGGGGCAGGGGGGATAGGAGGCCAGCACACATCACTATCCGTATTCCTGGCTGGAGTATTCGCCATCGCATCTATGATACTTCCAGGTATATCCGGTTCCTTCATACTCGTCTTTCTTGGTGAGTATGAATACATGCTGAGCGCTTTGAACTCACTCGATCTACCGGTGATCGCCATCTTTTTGATAGGCGGATTGATCGGGCTTTTCGGATTCGCTAAGATACTTGAATACCTCCTAGATAGAGCTCATTCAGCAACAATGGTGTTTCTCTTCGGACTGATGTTCGGAGGGTTGAGGGTACCCTTTGAAAGAGCAATGATCGATCCTCCATCGATACTGCATGTGGTCATACCTGCCGTTGTAGGTGCACTGATGCTCTATGTGTTTGAGTACTTCAGGACCAAGATCACATCCGTTTGAAGCCTCTTCCCACCCATTCTGAGACCGCCTTTTTCACATACCTTGCCGTGTCTGTTCTACTGCGATGCGTACCTCCGACGGTGGTTCTACCGCTCCTGATCTCATCTAAGAGCTGGCGCCATGAGCTAACATCCTTTACGACTGTGTAGGCGGAACCCACTTGTTCGACCGTATGGGCGTCGCTGCCCCCGATTATGGGGAGGCCGAGTACTTTGGCTAAACTCTGCGCCTTCCTGTTCTCTTTCAAGCAGGTTCTAGCGTTGTGGCCCTCTAGTGCGGCGAAATCGTTTGCTCTTACCTCCTTTTCACCGATCCCGGACCAAAACCTATACGGATGAAGAGCGACGGGGAGACCTCCCTGATCCTTTATCATCATTATGGCGGTCCTGACGTCGGGTTGTCTTCCTATAGACCTCTCCATGCCTAAAGCGCCCACGTGCCCCTCGGGTGTACTGACCTCCTCGGCGGGTACTATTATCAACTCACTGGGATCGGCCTCATGGTAGGCGTTCATATTGTTGTGGTCTAAAAAAGCTAGACCGTCGAGACCGATTTTTATAGCCATTTCTATGACATCATCCACAGATGATTCTGAATCTTTTGAATGCTCCGTGTGTACATGTAGATCGAACTTCATGGTTCATCACCCAACCATCCCATGATCATCCTGCCTACAGTGGAATCGTCTTCCTGTAGCAGTCCTTCGATCTTTTCTTTTATCTGCTCTCGCTGACTTCCGGTGGCTATGGGGTAGCGCGTAGCATACACCATGGCATCTACCCTTGGATCACTGCGGTCGATGAAAGGTCCTTCACCGAGAACGCTTTCGATCTTGGCGTTCACGTTCAATATATCCACGGAACCGTATCGATCGTGTAACGTACTCTCCTTTCGAGAACGGACTCTGCAGAAGTAAACTTTGGTGGCACGTTCAGGGTATGCGTAGGGACCTTCTCTAACCAGTTCGGCATCTTTGAGTTCGGGTTCACCTGTATCGTGGCCAGTGAGTGATGCCTTGAAAAATAGTAGAGGATCGTCGGTCAACGAAAACGTGAATCGATCTATATGTGATAGGTTCCTTGCCGTATCAGAAGGGCGATACAGTCGCAGGGCTATCATTTCATCTTCGATCTCGGCCCCGGCGGCCGCTGTGTTTATCCAGTCGTTGCTAGATACCAGTATTCCCTCTCTGTATGGCATCAGGTCTCACGCTACTTCCATTCCTCCCTTCCTTTTACGCTTTTTATCCTTTTTATTAGGTATGTTCACCTTAGGAAGTGGTATCGGGGGTGGTAATTGTAGATCACGTGCTATGAAGACCGCCTCTGGAATACAGTTCGATATTATGGTAGAATGGACCTCGTTAGCCACCTGAGACGGCATCTGGTTCTCTTTGTTCCAGTACGAAGCGAGGTCGGGTACATCCCCCTTGTATATGAGTTGACCTTCTATCTCTATCCGACCCATCCCCTTGTAATTAGCTGTAAACCTAAATCCGATCGCACAGTTGTTTTTATCTAGCTGCTTCATGCGGGTTACAGAACTGTTGTGGTCCACCCGAATATTCTTTCGTTTGGCTCCCTTCTCCGTGAATCTTTCGGCATCGATGGATTTTAACTCAAAGTTAGCTATCGGCATAGGTGAAGAATATCCCTTATACACTTAATAATCTTTTGATGAGAATTCACTACTTAAGGAGGCCCCTTGGTTCCGACCATGATCTAGTCTTCCCGAATATCAGTGCGATCGCCACAAGTGCGATTATCAGTGTGATGAAAAGAGTCCCCGAGTGAGCTTCCCAAAAACCACTCAATGTGCGGGAGATCCCCAACAGCAGGTTACCCTCTTGTTCTACCGCGATGACGGTACCAGCGCTATCTGAACTGTAGACATTTCCTTCATAAGCCTGGACAGATAGTATTTCACCCCGGTACGTACGACCGTCTCTCTCCTTTTGATACCTGTGCCTCCAGATCTCTTCACCGTTACTGCTATCGGAAGCTATAACGTATCCGTCAAATGCTCCGCTATAGATAATTCCATCATCTACATGCAGTCCAAGGATCCTATCGCCGTGGTGAGTGCGGCTCCAGATGATCTCCTTATCTTCTAGATCCAAGGCGATCGATTCGCCTGCAGTGCAACCGGTGTACATCACACCATCCTCAACGTATAGTGAAGGATACCATCCTTGATCATGTGAGCGTCTCCAAAGTAACTCCCCCGTATCTCGGTCGGCAGCAATGATATCACCTTCGAAGCATGTACTGTATACCACTCCATCCGAGTACTGAACAGAAAAAACACCACCATCGTGATGTGTGTGATTCCACAACAGCTCACCAGTTTCTGCATCTGTCACAGCCACGCTCTCATCCGAGGAGGCGGTAAAGACCATATCTTCGAAAACGTCGATTGATCGGATCGCACCATGCCAACCCCTACCCCTATGCCTAGAGATATTCCAGATCCTTTCGCCTGTACTGGCATCCGCCGCCACCAAGATACCATCATAACTGCCGGTGTAAACAACGCCATCTGACTCATATACTGAAGTGATTACCAAACTATGTCCTGTAGGGACATGGTGGCTGTGATTCCAAAGCAACTCATCGGTTTCAAGGTCGACCGCTATCACCTGGCCGTCGATGGGAGAGCCAAAATCTCTTTCCGCTGCCCCACCGTAGATTACATCATCGGAGATGAAAAAAACACCGTGCCGGTTGATACCGTAGTCTTCGAAAAGCTTACTTTCCCAAGTCACTTCACCAGGGTCGGCTCTTTTGTTTCCCTCTACCATCAAGATAGTCGTGAGTGAGCCGATTATCAATATCGCTACTATCAGGATGATAGTTAGTCTGTTTATCTTCAATCAAATCCACTCTAAATAGGGGAAATATGAGTAGAATATATATGTCTTTCTATTCTATCGATCTCTACGCCCATCAACATGCTCATCTCTAATTACAAACAGTCCGTGATCCGAAACGACTTAGATCATAGTAAAACCGCCACCCTAAAACATAAATCAGTTGGTTATCATTGCTGTTCAGGTGAATAAAGATGAAGGTACTGTTCTCGGTCGATATAGAGGGGATCTCCGGTGTGGTCTCGGTCAAACACTGTGCCATGGATTCCAAGGAATATGACGATGCCCGAAAGAGGATGACCGGTGAGGCCGATGCCGCTGCAGTCGGCGCCTACGATGCCGGTGCGGATAAGGTGTTTATCACCGATGGTCACGGTAAGATGCGCAACATAAAGATAGAGGAGCTCGACGAGAGGGTAGAGCTGTTCTACGGAAGACCAAAGATACTGTCCCAGATGGAAGGGCTCGACCAGGATATAGACAAGGTGGGGTACATCGGATATCACAGCTCTGCACACAGCTTTGGAACTCTAGCACACACCTATTCCGGCGGTGTGGTAGATAGATTGATGGTAGGAGATAGGATGGTGGGAGAATTTGCGATGAATTCGTTCCTGGCCGGTGAGTACGATGTTCCCGTGTTCTTCATATCCGGGGACAAGGAAGCCGTTAAAGAAGCGAAGGAGCTCTATCCGGACATACCACACGTCGTGACCAAGATACCTACAGGTAGATACAGTGCTAGGTGCCGACATCCGGAGGTAGTTAAAAGAGAGATAAAAAAGACCGTTGAAAGATCCCTAAAGAACGAGGGAAAGGTATTGAAAGCCGACGATACGACCTTTAGGATGTTCTTCAAGGACGCTGGTAAACTGGACAATCTAGAACTGCTCCCAGAAATGGAACGAGTAGGGGCTAAGGAGTTCGTTATCGATACCGGGGACTACGAGGCGAACTACAAGCTGTTCCGGGCCTGCACCATGCTGGCTACAGTGGTATCCCAGGACTGATCAGATCGGCGAAACGTTCTCGATGAATTCACAGTCTAGATCGAACTCGTTCTCAACAACTTCCATCAACTCTTTGATACCCAGAGTTTCCGTGGCATGATGACCGCCGAATATCACAGGCATCTTTAGATCGACCGCTAGATTGTAAGTCATATATGATCTCTCACCTGTGATGAACAGCTCGGCACCCTGCTCTTGAGCCTGGGAAAGTGCCATACCCCCTTTGCCGGTCATGATGGCTACTTCGGACACCTTTTCTTCCGGTAGATGTACGAACGGTTGTTTACCGGTTAAATCTTCCAGCTTCCCGGATATCTCCTGGACTTCGAAGTGCTCGTCGAAGGAAGCCATCAAACATACTTCAGTTCCTTTGTACTCCATGAATGTGTCTCTGGGTACAGCCCCTAAAGCCTCGGTCAAGAGTACATTGTTACCGATCTCAGGATGTATGTCCAATGGCAGATGTGCCGTGTAAAGTCCCAGGTCGTTATGGATCATCATGGATATCAGGTCGTAAAACCTTCCAACTACGCGGCCAAGATCCTCCCAAAACAAACCATGGTGTGTTATGAGTAGGTCATGATCCAAAGCCTGTTCGATAACGTCTCTTCGAGCATCCACTGCAAAAGCTATCTTTTCCGGTTCCGCTGGAGAATCTAATTGGATACCGTTGATGGTGTCGTCCTGTATCTCGGATATGGAGAGAAACTCGTTCAGGAAATCAACCAATTGGGAATCGCTCATCATGATATATCGATACGGTCGAAGGTAAATCAATATTGTGTTTGGAAATGCGGCATAAGTTTATTTACCATCGAAGAAAATAGATATCGCATGCATCCAGTGTACCACGTGCTCATCTCGGTACTCATAATCATAGGTGTCGGGTTGCACGTTAAAAGAAAGTGGATCACCGCAGCGGTCATGGCACTGGGTGTTAACGCTTTCATAGACTTCGATTACATACTGATGGACCAAGGTTTTTTTCGCATGAGGATATTTCATACGGCTATCGTCATGGTTTACGCTCCATTGATCTTATTACTGATATGCTACCTGTACGAGAAGAACAAAGAAACTAGCGTGATGACTCGGATATCTTTGGTGATAGTTCTTGTTTCATCCAGCCACCTGCTTATGGACACCTTTTTTCCAGAAGATACCGTTTATCTCTACTATCCTTTGAATACCGATGTCTACCATATGAATCCCTCCCTTGTTCCATATGTGATCATCGTCTTCTTCTTCCTTGTTCTGGGGATGAACCTGCTGGAAACTAGGATATATCTGATGAATGAGGGTAAAAAGAAATACGGAGTACCTTCGGACATCTCAAAAATGATACACGACTACAAACGACGTTTAAAAACCGTGCTCAGGAAAAAACCATGATCATATCTCTATGTCGATATCATATATCTTGCTGGGATTTAATTGATGTATCTTTCGCCAATTGGCTTCGCTCAATACCCCTTCATCATATAGTTTGAAAGTCTTCTTCGGTACAGTTTTTATCCCCAATACCGCCCCGGGACGATCCGGGTCATCCAGGAAATCGGTTTCCATGACGAACCTATCTCCCTTTTTTAATGCCGCCCGTAGGTTCCTTTCGCTGGCAAGTACCGAAGGGAACAACCCATGATTCTCCTCTTCCGATATCAGAGGTGGACTGTAGTGTTTCACCACTTTATCCCGGTCCAAGCCGGCCTCATCCGCCAAAAGGGCGATCTCTTTACATACGTCCGGATCGGTACTTTCAGTGTGCAAAACCACGGGGCACGATAGATCTGCAGCTAACTCCATACCATAGATCATTACACGGTTGGACGCCTCCATTATCTCATCAGATACGTCGAAATGCGGTCTGCCGATCTCACCCAAGGCGATGGCTTTACCCTCTTCCACGTACCTGGCGGCTAGTTCCATCCCCTCCATCAGTATGGATTCAGCTTTTTCCGATCCGATCCTCTGCTCCATCTTTACCATATCGACCGGGTAGGGACCGAGGGTCACATATACTTCAACGTCGGTCTCTTCCATGGCGGACTCTGCGAAATCAACCGTCCTGTCGTATATCGGTGCATATCCGTTCTTATCCCAATCTCTGAGATCATGATATGGAAGATGTGAGAGTACGAGATGGGTGCCTCCCGCTCTTTCAAACTTCTTCACCGACCGTATGCCTCCACCCCGTTTTTGAAGGTGGATATGGTTGTCGAAGATCGGTAATTCTGATTTAATGGATCAATCCCGCCCCTCTAAGCTCGCCTTTGATATGATCTACCGCGTTCTCTAGATCCTTGATATCCTTGGCACCGGTACAGACCATGTTTCCGGAGCCGAACAGCAGTAAAACCACGTCGGAGTCCCTCAGCCTGTAAACCAGTCCAGGAAACTGTTCGGGTTCGTACTCCACCCTCTCAAGACCTAACGTGATCGCCACGGAGTTAAGATTCAGATCCGCACCGAGACCGTACGATGCGACGATGTTCTGAACGGTGACCTGGATCTCATTCGATATCTCGACTCCACCGTCGTTCAACAGATCCTTCACCTGATTCACACTAGATCTAGCATCATCCACCGTCTTCCCACCTGTACACACCACCTTTCCACTGGTGAACAAAAGGATCGCCGTTTTCGGTTCTTTTACTCGGTAAACAAGTCCAGGGAACTTTTCCGGGTCGTACTCCGACCCATCCAGTATCCGAGATGCTTCCTCCAGATCAAGTTTTCTCTCCATTGACGATGACGCCACTACGTTCTCGATTTTAAGACCGTTCATAAATATCACATCATGTTGGACTAGTTTAAATAGTTTTTAAACCAAAAACATCGTCGGGTTAATAAAACCTTCGAAGGTGCGAACCAGGTAAAACTCAACGTTCAAAACAGCGTTTCAAGGTGTTCCTCAAAATCGATGTCTCCCACATCTCCGTCCCAATCCCTAAGTGTGCCCTTGTGTTCATCTTCGATCCTCTTCAGCACGGATTTCATCTTCCGTTCGATCGGACCCACAACCCTACCTCGATAGACCACTGCGATGTATGAGAACCTTCCCTTCTCCACCAATATCTTCTTGTTTCCAAATTCCAACCGTTTTATCCCGTAGTTCTCTTCGTCCTGGAACGAATCTCTGACGAAGTCCTGGATAGCTGTGAGCATGCTGCTGAACAAGTCGTCGTCCATCTCGGACTTTGATTTTGAAGTCTTGTGCGCCAAAAGGATACCGGATTCATGGATAAGGAAAGCGTCTTTGATCTCCACCTTTTTCAATACCATCCATGCCGCTACCGCCGCGATTAGGATCACTGGTACGAGGGGATAAGGCCAGTAGATCTTTTCCATCAAGGATGCATCGATCTCAAAAGAAACTTCATTGGATGTGGCAGTGGGCATCATCTCACCTAGACCGTTAGTGTATTCAGCCTCCAAGACGCTCACGATGGTCTGCTTATCTCGGATACGGTCGGGTACTCTACACACGATATCGAAACTGTGTGTACCCACATCCACATCACTGAAGTACCAGGAATAAGTGTTCTCATATTGTATAGGTTCTGTATCGCTGGTATCGATGATATATGTCAGTCTTTCGTCCATCTCAAAGGTTATCCACATATCCAAAGCTCTCTCCGTGCCGATGTTGTTTATCTCCACTCTGAACATCACCACGTCACCTGATACAGCCCTATCGACGTTGATTGATAAGTCAACCTCTAATTCCGGAAGCGTGCCCGATACGGTGAAGGCAACACGCTTTTCGTCACCGTCCCCTCTCAACTCAACAGTCACATTGTTATAACCTGCGGCGGTATCCAGTGTCAGGTTGACCTGGGCAAGGCCGTCCTCATCGGTCAACACGGTGGGACCCCGGTCCAGTTCACCGTCCCCGTTGAGTCCCTGGGTGGTTATGTTGAACCATACCCTCCATCCTTTACCCACATGGTCTCCGAATTCATCTCGCACCTCGACCACCAAAGGCTCCCCTAATCGGCTACCTGCCGTTCCATTTTGTCCATCTCCTGAGATCTTTATCAACTGGAACCTATCGGGATCGAGGTCGGTGGGTTCCACATATAGCTGAGTTGTGTCGCTATAAGGCCCATAGACTGCTTCGACGGTCCAATTACCTTGTCGCCAAGACGAGTAGATATTGTTATCCCAACTTCCACCGGCTCCTTCCTCTATCCTCCATATTACAAAGGGTGTTACATCTTCAATAAGGTTCCCATACCTATCGTGGGATGAGGCAGTGTACTCAAGGCTGGTCCCTGCGGTGATGGTCACGTTCCTGGGTGAGACCACTATGTTATCGATGGATCCGGGTTCGACGATCAAAGATGCGTTGTCACTGGAATCACCGTAGATGCCGACTACGGTCCAAGAACCGGTCAGTTCACCGGTGTACTCATTATCCGACCAGTTACCCCCTGCACCCTCATCTATGAACCATTTGGTGTACGGTGTAACATCAGATACAAAATTGCCGAATTCATCGTAGGCTTCAGCAGTATACCTGATGGTTTCGCCCGCATTAACCGTCTCCGTGTCCGGAGTTATCCTTATGTAATCGACACTGGGCGGCTGCACAGTGAGGGTCACGGTTTCGGTCAGAGCTCTATAAAAACCGGTGACGTTCCAAGTACCAGCGATCTCGGAGGAATAGATATTATCGAACCAGACCCCTTTGGCCTCATCATCGATGGCGAATTCCGTATGATCGGTGATGTTGAACCGGTTTCCATATTCGTCGATACCCTCTGTAAAGAATCCCTGAGTGCTCCCTGCCTGTACGGTGGATTCGGACGGCGTTAACTCCATGGAAACCGCCTCGGCGGGTTCCACGGTGACTGAAACGGGTGAAGAGGTCACATCATCGAAGCTGGCTGTTACATAATAACTTCCGGCAGTCGTGGCGTAAAACCGTCCGGTTTCGTCGGTGTTAAGCCATATGAAGTCCTCGTCATCGGTAGTGATGTTATTACCGTACTCATCGACTGCTCGAGCATCGAAATCGACGGTATCACCGGCGGTTATCACTAGGTCCTGGTCGGGTGATATGAGTACCCTATGTGTATCAGTCGGTTCGACCATCAACGAGACCGTCTCCGTTATACCCATGTATTCGGCGGTGATGGTCCAATCCCCTGCGAATTCGGTGGTGTAAACGCTGTCCTCCCAGACGCCTCCGGCCTGTTCATCCGCCGACCAGTTGGTCTCTTCAGAGACATCGGCTATCCTGTTGTCGAACTGGTCGAAGAGGACCGCCGTAAACGTTACACTATCGCCGGCTGGAACCTGGTGTTCACGGGGGGATACCACAAGGTATTCCCCATCACTCGGCTCCACGGGCATCTCTAGATGACTAGCATATTCCTCAGGAGGATAGTTCCAGAACACGGTTATATCGTCATATGCGCGAACTCGGATGTGATCTATATCCACCGAATGCTGTACCGTATCGTTAAGCCCTTGGCTGCGCATCTGTAGATGTACTGTACCATCATGTATCTCTTCTTCGTCCAGGTCCCAGGAATAGTCACCGATGGATAACCCCTCTTGAACTACGGTCTCATACGTATCTCCCCCGTCCCTGGATAAAAGAATTTCGAACTCTGATTGATCGCTCGCTATGCCGTACTCCAACACATGGTGCTGTGCGGACGATATGTTCTGAACTTCCATGCGTGCATCCAGCCCATATTCTTCGTGAACGTTCCAAGAAAAACCCTCTATCCTCGTGTCATGTTCCGCATCGCCCCAGCGCATGTAGTTGTTATCCGTACCGCCTCTGGAGGTATAATAATGAACGGTCCAATCGGTTGCCTCTAAACTGTTTGCCCCCAATCGATCCGTGGTGAAGTTTGCCACTAGATTTGAAGGAGGTGGAGGGGGCATCTCATTGGTCCTATCTTGGTACAGTCTCACCACCATCGAATCGGTGGGAAGCAGATCAGTTGTGTTTGGATTCCATGTATTATTTTGCATGCCGGAACCTGCCGTGCTTCGATTGACCACCGCCACCGAGTGACCTGGAGTTATCTCGGTTTCGTTACCGTCTTCCGACCTCACCCATGCCCGGATGCCCCACGTATGAAAATCATAACCGGTACCGAGTTCGTCCGATTGGCTCATATTATCGGACTGTGTCTCATTCAAATGATAACCTGTTAAGTTGTTCACGGTCACTTCATCGGGCAGACCTCTGAGATACATGGTCTCGTTATATATCCCTTCACTCAAAGCACCTTCAGAGAATGTATAAATATCGCCTTCCGTCGCGTTCTCCGGGAATCCGGAAACCTCACCTGACACCATTTCAAGTTCCCCCTCGGTATCCATGTACTCGACGCCCGGGGCATTGGATGCATCCATTACGAACTTGACCACCGCCATTTCACCCTCGAATATCATCGCAGGGTTGACTACTTCTTCAGACCAACTATACTCGTTTATACCCGGCTGGTCTATCTCCATAAAGCTTGTTCCGTTGTGAAGTGATCTCTCATCCTCACCATCGTAGGCATAGATGTTGGCTTTTATCGCAGGGTCGTAGGATGTATCAGCGGGCTTCTCGATATACAATGTAAAGTTCCAAGTTCCAGCCACACTGATATCCTCTTGCATGGGCTCCGTAGCCCATGAGTGTATGAATTCATGCTCGCCTGGTTCACCGATGGTCCAATTACCCCACGAACCACCAGTACCGGCGGTCTCGTTCAGTCCTTTGTAAGGCGGGACGATCTCATCATCTCTGAGATAAAACCTTGTGCTGTTGGATACGTCGTATTCATCGAGAACCTCGGAACTCGTGCCCGCACCTATTGTGAGGAACTGGGTGGAAAGAAGTACAACGATCAGTAATACCGCCCCTACGTCCCTGTCCATCATATCCACCCGCTTTCACCACCAACATATCCGGGCTGGGTCCATCTAGAGACCATATAACTATGAATCACTGTAGGCTCCAACCGATCATAGGTAAATCGTTCCATCAGCTATCGTATAATCATGGCTTCTTAGAGATTTATAATTTATGCAGAAGGTTTTAGTCCATAACGATAAAGTTAAAAACGGGTTCGACTTAAGACGGCTCGATAAATTGTACGACGTGATAGTGGCAGGCGGTGGCCCCATCGGCCTGAGGGTCGCGCAGAAGTGTGCAGCTGTAGGCTTGGATGTGGCCGTGTTGGAAGAGCACCGCAGTATAGGAACTCCCATGCAGTGTGCCGGATTGGTAAGCCCCAGGGTGGTCAAGATGACCGATACTAATAGTATCGTCCTCAAGGCGAGTATGGCAACCATACATCCTCCCAACGGAGATCCACTTGTGTTGAACGCCGGGGATTACCGTGCTGCGGTATTAGATAGAAAAAAATTCGATCGTGAGATGGCTCAAAGAGCTGTAGATGACGGCGTAGAGATAAATCTCGGCTGTAAGGTAGAAAGTTCTACTCTAGATGGGGACCATCGATCGGTGAGATACGAAGAAAGCGGTGTCTCAAAAAATTTAGACACTAAGATATTGATCGCAGCCGACGGACCTACGTCCACGTTACGCAGGGATGGGGGGTATGGTGGGCCTAAAATTTTGTTGGCCGGGGTCCAGGCACTCGTGGGAAAGGATTCCGAGGAGGTACATATATTCCTCGGAAAAGATATCGCACCGGGTTTCTTCGCGTGGCAGGTACCCCATCCCCAGGGAACATTGGTCGGTCTGGCCTCCGACGACGGTAGAGCCCTTGAACACCTGAATAAACTTTTAACGCGTAAGGGGTGGAAAAATAAGGTGATAAGCATCTACGGGGGGACCATCCCGCTAGGAAGACCGGATTCCACGATCGATGATAAATTGATGTTCGTAGGTGACGCCGCATGCCAGGTAAAACCACTGTCCGGAGGCGGCCTTTACACCGGCCTAATCTCAGCAGACCTATGCTCTAGTACGGCGATCAAGGCCATAGACGAGGAAGACACATCACGAAAGAACTTGAAGTCCTACCAAGACGCATGGCAGAAGATGATCGGTAAGGAGATATCCAAAGGTCTATGGATGAGGAAGATATACCGTAAACTCACCGACGAACAACTGGATGAACTCGTCCGGATATTGAGAAAAGAGGGTGTGAAGCGGATCCTTGAGGAAAAGGGCGATATAGACTACCCCTCAACGCTGGCGAAGCCTGTGTTCAAGGCGGCGCCGGAACTGCTTAAATTTACCGGACCATTCATTAAGGGTCTTTTCTAACCACGGGAAGGAGTTATACTCCTCCTGCATATAGATCATCACCGCCAATATGCCGAAGAAGGCCGCGAAGCCACCGAGCATATATTGAGGCCAGCGGGGTATGGGTGTTTTTACACTGAATGATGAGTCGCTTATCAGCCCGTTGATCCCGAGTGCGGTGATATTCAAGTTACCGACATAATAGGGCCTATCGGACTCACCGGGCCTTCTTTCGGCCTCTTGCCACTCCTGGTCCGAAAAATGTCCCCTGGATTTCATCAACACTTCTTCACCACCGTACTCGAACTCCAGTGTGAAGCGGAGGAAATATACTCCCTTTGGAGTTCTGTTCCTAGTTTCCAGTGTGAGATCGTTGAAATGGTCATATCCGGAAGGAAGTGTTCCCAGATCGACAGAATAAACGGTATCTTGTGAAGTTCTGAACACAGGTAGATCATCAAGTCTCGAAAGGTCTTTTTCGATATCGTCCAGGGTGGCGTAAGCGTATATCTCCACGGCCAGCGTCACCCTTTCCATATCTGCCTCATAAGGATTTGTCAGAGTGAAAGATAGTGTGTCATCGTTCCCGGGTCTGATGACCGGGGTTTTGAAATCCGAAAAAAGTCGGTTAACGTTCCCAGGATCGGAAACCTCCTCTATGACGGTACTACCTGCCGCCGACGGTAGAAGAAGCAAGGACACGAGAAAGAGGACCAACATCTCGGACTTCATAGACCTAAAAGGAAACCACAGGGTATAAAATATTTATGCGAGTTACCTTAGTTCGTAGATAGATGGTCAAAAAAAAGAAACCCGTAGTCAAGGTTCCAAAGAACGAGGTCCAAAATGTGATGCGGAGATTGAAGGAAGAAGAAAGACTGGACCCCGCCCGAGTGCCCAAAGAGATCGACGAACACGTACTGATACCTGTCGAAGGAGAGGGTGACTTGAACACAGATCAACTAGACTACCGGACACCCAGGAAGAGTCCCATGGAGACGATAAGGGAAAGACTGGGTATGGAGGGTGATCCACTACCAGATCGGTGGGAAAAGATAGGCGACGTTCTTTTGTTCAAGCTCCCTGAAGCTTTGATGGATGATAGGGAACGGATCGCGGAGGTTTACGCCCATGTGCTGGGGGCCAAAACCGTTCTCATCCAGGGACCTATCGATGGAGTTACCAGGCATCCAGAAGTTGAGAAGGTGTTCGGTGAAGAGACCGAAACCATCCACCTGGAGAACGGTATCAGTTACAAGCTCGATACATCTAAGATCATGTTCTCCAGCGGTAACATAGACGAAAGAACGCACATGGCTTCGGTTGTTAAAAGAGGGGAGGTCATAATAGATATGTTCGCAGGCATAGGTTATTTTACCTTGCCCATGGCGGTATATGGGGAGCCTGAGCGGATCCATGCACTGGAGATAAACCCAACCGCTCATAGATATCTGTCTGACAACATAGAGCTAAACGGAGTAGAAGATATCGTGATACCACACCTGGGTGATAATAGAGATTTCGATCCTCCGGAAGAAGTAGATAGGATCGTGATGGGATATCTACACCATACTGAAAAGTTCTTACCAAAGGCTCTAGAATTCATGAACGGAGAGGGGACCATACATTACCACTGTAATGTTAAGGGGAAGGATATTGAGGATGAAATACATAAACATCTAAAACCACACATTGATACATACCGATTGTTGGACGTCAGAAATGTAAAGTCATACGCACCGCATGTTTATCATGTGGTAGCGGATATCAGGGTTGGATAGAAAAAATATATATCCCTTCTGACATATGCCTGCTAGCGGTGAACCTATGTTAAAATGCCCAATCTGTGAAGAGCCATATGGTGCCATGGCTGGTCGAGAAGGTAGATGCCACTCCTGCGGAGCTAAGATCGGAACAGACCCCCGTTTAAGAGGGAACGATGTGTCCTCTACCTTATCCATGGCATGGGATATACTAAAAGATAACTTCAAAGAGATCATGATGCTCTGGTTGATACCTTTGGGTATCGCAATAGTCTTCTCTATTACCCTGATATTATATATGAGTTACAACATACCTGATGATGATCCCGCTGCGGCTTTATCAATGCTGGCGACGATGCTGACCATCATCCTTCCCGTAAGCATAGGATCGGTGATCATCCAGTTATTGTTCACCGGAGGTCTCATCGGCATGGTAAAAGAGGCATTCGAGAAGGGAACAACAAAATTTTCCACAGGGATAGCTACCATCAAAAGGTATCCTTTGATGATAATCGCAACAGGAGTCGTCGTACAACTGCTGGTTACCCTAGGACTCTGTCTATGCTTGATACCGGGTTTACTACTATGCTACTGGTGGCTCTTCGCACTTCCCATAGTGGTCATAGAGGGAGAACGTTTGGGTGAATCACTATCGAGTAGTAGAAAATTCGCCTCCCAAAATGAAACATTGGGTTTTACCATAGTGATATTCTTGGTCGTTATCGGGATCTCCATAGTGGGTTCTATCATAAATATAGCCATCACATATCCCACTGCAGGGGTAACGACTGAATTTGGTACATTCAACATATACACCTTAGCGGGGAACATCATCACGGCCCTAGTCGGAGCTTTGGCTAGTATATACTTCGTGATAGGGGTGAGTGTACACTACCTCAGAGGTAGAGAAACAAACCTGTGGTGGGAGAGCAGGATACCGCCACCCCCAGGCCATCATCCACATGGTGGATCCACATATCGCTACGAAGAAGGCAACATCGACGAGTGGGGCTGATTCTTTTACTCTAGTCCCGACTCCGCCCTATCTCTTAAAACGTACTTCTGCACCTTGCCGCTGGCTGTTCTAGGAAGTTCCTCAACGATCTCCACGTGTCTAGGGACCTTATAATTAGCGATGGATCTTTTGCAGTGTTCCAGAATGCCTTCCGAGTTCAGTTCCGCCCCTTTTTTAGGTACCACGTAAGCGATCACTACCTCGCCCATCCCGGGGTCCTCAGCACCGATGACTGCGGCATCTCGGACACCGTCTAACGTGAACAAAAATTCTTCTATCTCCCTGGGATAAACGTTGAAACCGCCTACGATGATCATATCCTTTTTCCTCCCTGTGACGTACACGTATCCTCCATCGTCCTTTTTACCGAGATCACCCGTGTAGTACCAACCTTCTTCATCTATGACTTCGTCGGTTTTATCCTTCATTTTATAGTACCCCTTCATGACATCGCCCTTCACAGCTATCTCACCTACCTCACCAGTGGGGAGCTCGACACGATCCTCATCGACTATCTTCACCTCGACATGGGGTAGAGGTCTTCCGACGCTCTCAGCACGGATCTCAGGCGGATCGTCGTAGCGGGTGAGCGTTATCAGAGGGGATGTCTCTGTTATGCCGTATCCAATGCAGACGTTACAGCCCATGTCGTTGATCACTCCTTTTACGACCTCGATAGGGCACGGCGCTCCACCCATCATCCCGGACCTCAACGTTGAAAGGTCGTAGGCATCTGGATCTTTTCGATATTCCTCTAGTTCCTGTATGAACATGGCGGGAACACCGAAATCCATGGTGCACTCATGCTGGGAAATCAGTTTCAACGCTTCCCAGGCATCGAAGACATCCTGTAGCACTATGGATGCACCATATATCAATGGAGATAGCGTTCCCAGTACTAAACCGAAGGAGTGGAATAGGGGAAGCGGTACGAAGTATCTATCTGCATCAGTGACCTCCATCACCTCTCCTGTCACTCTCGCGTTGTTGACTATGTTGATGTGGCTCAGCTGAGCTCCTTTGGGTTGTCCGGTCGTACCGGACGTGTAAAGGATCAGGGCCGTGTCGTCCCGATCTACACTTTGTTTTCTCTCTTCCAGTTCTTCGTTCTGCATCCACCCGTCTCCCTTATCCAGAACTTCTTCCAATATCATCGAGGGGGTGTCGATCTTACCGGGCTCACCATCGTAGATGATGACCTTTTCAAGCTCTCCAAGATCGTCCTCGATCTGACCGAGCATTTCGAGATAATCGTATTTGAGGAAACGATCCACGGAAAAAAGGAACTTTGAATCCGAGTTGTTCATTATGTACTTGACCTCATGTGCTTTGTAGCGTGTGTTCATGGGCACCGTAACGCCGCCGGCCAAGGTGATCCCGAAGAAGAGGACGTGGAACACGTGATTGTTCGGCATCCATACACCTACATGATCCCCCTTCTCCAACCCCATATCGATAAGGGCGGAAGCGACCCGGTGTGATCTCTCATAGAGTTCATGATAAGTCAATCCGTGTTCCCCGAATATGATCGCCGGTCTATCAAAGAACTTATCTTCTCCTCGCTTTAGGATATCTACGGTCGTTTTTATTTCATCTGTTGAAGACATGTTATAACCTGGGTTGCATTTA